>Ga0180222_1000811_pt1 | contig 39605 bp, 34 predicted proteins | sample eDN5th37CKraftOP_FD_151336 | JGI IMG/M metagenome (GOLD analysis project Ga0180222, IMG submission 151336) | Enriched Organic Plus compost microbial communities from Emeryville, California, USA - eDNA 5th pass 37_C Kraft OP (version 2) (version 2) ...
ATCGTCGCCGGATTGGTCGTGCTGGAGCGCCATGGACGTCGACGCGGATCGGTGGCGCTCTCCGCCGAAAACCCGCGGATTGCCGCACGCCAGCGGCTGCGCGGCCTGCGCGGCGGCCTCGCGGCCGCCGCCTGCGGCGTGCCACCGCTGCTCGGCTTCATCGTCCCGCTGGCCTTCCTGGCTTATCAGAGCGCGCAGCGCGACCTGCTGGCGCAAGCGGGCGCCGGGCTCTGGCGCGATGCGCTCACCACGCTGGGCTTCGCAACCTTGGCGACATTGATCGCGCTGCTGCTCGGGCTTGCCGCGGTGCTGGCGCATCGCTGGCGGCCGACGCGCCTGCAGGCGACCGCGGAAGCGGTCGCGCAGGCCGGCTACGCGCTGCCCGGACTGGTGCTCGCGATCGGGCTGCTGATCCCGGCGCTGGCGCTCGACAACGGCCTCGGCGCTGTTTCGGCCATGCTCGGCTGGCCCGCGCCTGGGCTTGTCATCGTCAGCTCCGGCGCCGCTGTCGTCGCCGCCTATGTCATCCGCTTCCTGGCGGTGTCGACCGGGCTGATCAAGGTCGGGGCCGGACGCATCCCGCGCGATTATGACGATTGCGCGGTCGTCGCCGGCGCCAGGCCATTCGCGATGCTGAACCGCATCCACCTGCCGCTGCTGCGTCCCGCGATGATCGGCGCCGTCATCATCGTCTTCGTTGATTGCCTGAAGGAGCTGCCGGCCACGCTGCTGCTGCGGCCCCTGAATGTCGAGACGCTCGCCACCTCGATCTATCAATATGCGAGCCGCGGCAGCTTCGAGGACGGCGCTCTCGCCGCGCTCCTGATCGTCCTCGCCAGCATCGGCCCGGTGGCCTGGCTCACCCGCGATGCGGCTTCGCCGAGCGGCCCGGCCTGAACCGCCGTCAACGAAAAACGGCCGGGACGCATCCCGGCCGCCTGATCCGATCGGGGTTGCGACGCGCTCACACGTTCTGCAGCGCGACGCGGAATTCCGCCTCGGTCTTGGCCTTCACCTCGTCGAGCGTGACGCCGTCGGCGAGCTCGATCAGCGCCATGCCGTCGTTGCCGTGCTTGTCGATGGTGAACACCGCGAGATCGGTGACAACCATGTCCACCACCCGCTCGCCGGTCAGCGGCAGCGTGCATTTCTTCAGCAGCTTCGGGCCGTCCTTGGCGCTATGCTCCATCACCACCACGACGCGCTTGACACCGGCGACGAGATCCATCGCGCCGCCCATGCCCTTCACCATCTTGCCCGGGATCATCCAGTTGGCGAGATCGCCGTTCTGCGCCACCTGCATGGCGCCGAGGATCGACAGGTCGATATGGCCGCCGCGCACCATCGCGAAGGAGTCGGCGCTGGAGAAATAGCTGGTGGTCGGCAGTTCGCTGACGGTCTGCTTGCCGGCATTGATGAGGTCGGGATCTTCCTCGCCCTCATAGGGGAACGGGCCCAAGCCCAGCATGCCGTTCTCGCTCTGGAGCTGCACGTCGATGCCGTCGGGGATGTAGTTCGAGACCAGCGTCGGAATGCCGATGCCGAGATTGACGTAATAGCCGTCGCGCAATTCCTTGGCGGCGCGCGCTGCCATCTGTTCGCGGGTCCAGGCCATGGAGTTCTCCTGTGCTTGACGTTTACGCCGCCGGGCGCGGACGGGTGTTGCGGAATTCGATGCGCTTCTTGGCGGTGCCCACCTCGATGATGCGGTTCACGAAGATGCCGGGCGTATGGATATGGTCGGGGTCGATCTCGCCGGCCGGGACCAGGTGCTCGACCTCGGCCACCGTGATCTTCGCCGCGGTCGCCATCATCGGATTGAAATTCCGCGCGGTCTTGCGGTAGACGAGATTGCCGGCGGTATCGCCCTTCCAGGCGTGAACGATGGCGAGGTCCGCGAACAGCCCGCGCTCCATCAGGTACTTCTGCCCATCGAACTCCCGCACTTCCTTGCCTTCGGCGATCAGCGTGCCGACGCCGGTCTTGGTGAAGAAGGCGGGGATGCCCGCGCCGCCGGCGCGGATGCGCTCGGCGAGCGTGCCCTGCGGGTTGAATTCGAGCTCCAGCTCGCCGGCGAGGTACTGCTGAGCGAACAGCTTGTTCTCGCCGACATAGGACGAGATCATCTTCTTGATCTGCCGGGTTTCGAGCAGGCGGCTCAAACCGATGCCGTCGACGCCGGCATTGTTGGACACCACGGTCAGGCCCTTGACGCCTGAATCGCGGATCGCGTCGGACAGCGTCTCGGCGATGCCGCAGAGGCCGAAGCCGCCGGACATGATCATCATGCCGTCCTTGAGAATGCCTTCGAGTGCCGATTTGGCGTCGGGATAAACCTTGTTCATGGGATAGGACCTGATCGAGGAAATACGCTGAAATTCGGCGTGCCGGGCGGCAAGCGTCACATCCGGAATGCGGCAGCAGTATTAGGCGAATTGGCCACGGCGCGTCAATCGTGGCCCCGGACGGGGTTCGACGCGCCGGCGCCGCTGTGCTACGGCCTTGAAAGCGTCAAGAAAACACATCAATTTGCCCCTGATCGTGGCGGCCGAAGCGATCCTCGCCACCGTCAGAGCAACCGACCGAGCATGCCGTTGACCATTGCCCAAGGAATGAAGCGCCTGGGGTTGCCACTTCTGGCGATCTTCGGCGTCGTGCTGGCCGGAATGGCCAGCCTTTCCTTGCTGCTCGACCGTGACGCCCTGCGCAAGGCCGTTGAAACACAGATCCGGGCGGTCACCGGACTCGATCTGGTGGTCAATGGCGATGTCGAGGTCAACATCTTCCCGCAAAGCTACGTCGCCTATCACAAGGTCGGCCTGAAGGGCGGCAACGCCACCGATCCCGCGCTGCAGGTCGAAACGCTGGTCGCCAATCTGCGGCTGCTCCCGCTCGTGCTGCAACGCTTCGAGATCGCCGACGCGATCCTGTTCCGGCCGAAAATCCGCGTGGTCCGCGACGCCGAAGGAACCAGCAACTGGACTCCCTTCATCACAACGCTGACGCGCACGCTGAAGCCCGACGTCGACAGTCCGCTGTCGTTCTCCGAGATCCGCATTCAAGACGGCACCCTCACCTATAGCGACGCCGCCGGCCGGGTCGAGACCGCCGACGACATCAACCTCTCGCTGGCCTGGCCGTCGATCTCGCGGTCCTTCGCGGCCACCGGGGAGCTCACCTGGCGCGGCGCCCAGGTCGACGGCAGCATCAGCGTCAACGATTTCATCGCCGCGCTGTCCGGCGAACGTTCGGGGCTGCGGCTGCGGGTCGCTGCGCCCTTGCTGAAGGCGGCCTTCGACGGCACCGTCACCAACAAGACCAGCCTGATGCTGGACGGCATCCTGACCGCCGACAGCGCTTCCCTGCGCAACGCGCTTCGCTGGTTCGGACAGACCCCGCCGGGCAGCGGCGGCTTCGGCCGCTTCGCGCTGAAGGCGCGCGCCAATCTGGTCGGGCCGTCGCTGGCGCTCACCAATGTCAATGTCGAGCTGGACGGCAATTCCGCCGAAGGCGTCATCAGCTACAGCGATGCCGGACGCCAGACCCTGCAGGCAACCCTGGCTGCGGGCGCGCTCGACTTCACGCCCTATATCGGCACGTTCCGGCTGCTCGCAAGTGGCGCCCGCGACTGGAATCGGCAGGCGTTCGATCTCAGCCCGCTCTCGGTGACCGACCTTGACGTCCGCCTCTCGGCGGCACGGGTGACGGTGGGATCGACCCAGCTCGGGCGTACCGCCCTCGGCGCCAATCTGCGCGGCGGCGCTTTGGCGCTGAGCGTCGCCGAGACCCAGATCTTCGGCGGCATCGCGAAAGGCTCGATCGCCGCGGCGAGTTCCGGCCCTGCCGCCGACCTCAAGGCCCAGTTCCAGTTCGTCGATGTCGACCTGCAGAGCTGCGCCCGCGAACTGCTCGGCATCACCCGGCTGACCGGGCGCGGCAACCTCATCCTCGCCCTCAATGCCAGCGGCACGAGCCCGTTCGGCCTGGCGCAGACACTGACCGGCTCGGCCACCCTGACCGGCCACGACGGAGCCATCAGCGGCTTCAACGTCGAGCAGCTGCTGCGGCGGCTGGAGCGTCGGCCGCTCTCCGGCGGCGGCAATTTCCGCACCGGGCAGACACCGTTCGACACGCTGAAGATCAACGTCCATTTCAGCGACGGCGTGGCCACCGCCGATGAGATCATGATCAACGGCCCGAGCACCGCGCTCACGCTCAGCGGCACGGCTTCGGTGCCGGCGCGGGAATATGACCTCAAGGGCACCGCCAGCCTGATCTCGAGCAGCGCAAGCGTGCCGGCATTCGAGCTACCCTTCGTGGTGCAGGGGCCCTGGGACGATCCGCTGATCTTTCCCGATCCGGTCAGCCTGATCCGGCGATCGCCCGCCTCCGCGCCGCTGCTCGACGCCGTCAAGGATCGCCGCACCCGGGATGCGGTCCGCTCCGTGATCGAGCGCATCACCGGGCGGCCGGCCCCGGCCGCCGCCACCGGGACCCAGGACACAGCTCCCAGCAAGAACTAGCGCGTGACGACATCAGGTTTGGCCGCGGCGCCATCGTGAGGTGCGAGCGGCGCGGGCCACGAGTCTCGAAGGATGACCCTCGCCCTTCGAGGCTGTCGCTGCACGACAGCGCCTCAGGGTGACGGTTGAGCAATTCAATGCCGGTCGATCATGATCCAGCGCGGACCGGCTGCACGCGAGCCGATCCCGCTCCACCCGGACGCCATGACGCGGCGCTCACATCGGCGCGGCATTGCCGCCGCGGCCGCTCGACAGCTTGGTCGCCAGCGAAGCCGCAACGATCGCTATGGTGACGGCTCCGATGATCAGCGCGCAGACCGCGTTGATCTCCGGCTTCACCCCGAGGCGAACCTCCGAATAGATCCGGATCGGCAGCGTCGAGGAGCCCGGCCCCGTCGTGAAGCTGGCGATCACCAGATCGTCCAGCGACAGCGTGAAGGCCAGCATCCATCCGGCGGCGATCGCCGGCGCGATCAGCGGCAGCGTGGCGGACAGGAACGCGCGCAGCGGGCTGCAGCCCAGATCCATCGCGGCTTCCTCCAGGCTGCGGTCGATCTCGCCGAGCCGCGACTGCACGATCACCGCGACGAAGCACATCGTCAGCGTGGTATGGGCGATGGTCACCGTCCAGAAGCCGCGCTCGGCACCGAGCGCGACGAACAGCAGCAGCAGCGACAGGCCGGTAATGACCTCCGGCATCACCAGCGGCGCGTACAGCATGCCGGAGAACAGCGTGCGTCCCCTGAAGCCGTCGCCGCGCACCAGCGCCACCGCCGCCAGCGTGCCGAGCAGCGTCGCCAGCGTCGCCGACAGCGCGGCGACGCGCAGGCTCATGCCGGCCGCGGCCAACATCGCCGGATCGTTGAAGAATGCCGCATACCAGCGCAGCGACCAGCCGCCCCACACCGTCACCAGCTGCGACGCATTGAACGAATAGATCACCAGGATGACGATGGGCAGGTAGAGAAAGGCCAGCCCCAGCGCCAGTGAAACCACGTTGAAGCGTGTGATGCCGCCAAAGGACCGCGCGCTCATGGCCGCCCCATCTGACGCCGCTGGAAGCGATCGTAAAGCAGCAGCGGGACGAGCAGGATCAGCAGCAGCAGCACCGCGGTCGCCGCCGCTACCGGCCAGTCCCGGTTAGTGAAGAATTCGAGCCACAGCGTCTGGCCGACCATCATCGCCTCCGAGCCCGCGAGCAGATCCGGAATCACGAATTCGCCGACCAGCGGAATGAAGCAGAGCAGCACGCCGGCTCCGACGCCGGGCAGCGACAGCGGGAAGGTGACGCGCCAGAAGGCCTGCAGCGGCGAGCTGCCGAGATCGGCGGCGGCCTCCAGCAGCGAACTGTCGAGCTTGGTCAGCGTCGCATAGAGCGGCAGGATCATGAATGGCAGATAGGAGTAGACCATGCCGATATACATCGCGGTGTCGGTGGCGAGCCACACCACCGGCGCCGACACGATGTGCAGCGACAGCAGGATCTGATTGAGCAGGCCGTCATGCTGCAGGATGTTGATCCAGGCATAGACGCGGATCAGGAACGAGGTCCAGAACGGGATGATCACCAGCATCATCGCCAGCGGCTGCCAGCGCCGCGGCAGCCGCGCCATGGCATAGGCGATCGGATAGCCGATCAGGGCCAGCACCGCGGTGGCGGTCGCCGCCACGACCAGGCTGCGCACGCCCGCCGACAGATACAGGCTGTCCGAGACCAGCAGGCGGAAATTGTCGAACGAGAGCGCGGCGAACGCGGCCATGATCGCGTCCCAGCCGGCGCTGAGATCGAACACCGGCTCGTAAGGCGGCTGCGCGATCGCCGTCTGCGACAGGCCGAGCTTCAGCACGAAGACGAACGGCACCAGAAAGAACAGGACCATCCAGCCGTATGGAGCGATGGCCGCGATCCGCGCCGGCCGCGTGAAGATGCTGCGTCCGCTCATCTCACCGCTCCAGCACGACGCAGTCGTCGGGCGCGAAGGAAGCCGCCACCCGCTGGCCGATCTCATGGGTCTCTGCATCGCGCCGCGCCGCATTGGTCAGCGCGGCGCGCAGCACCATGCCGCTGTCGAGCGCGACGCGATAGGACGAGGTCTGGCCGAGATATTCGATCGCGGTCACCACGCCGTTGACCGTGTTGCGGCCGCCATCGCCGGCATCCGCTGCGCCGGCCTGCCGCGACAGCCGGATCTTCTCCGGCCGCACCGCGACGCTGACCGACGACGCGCCGTTGAAACCATGCGGCAGCGATACGACGATCGGCCCTGCCGCGGTCGTCACCTGCAGCCGTCCGTCGCGACGCTCCGTCACCTGCCCTTCGATGATGTTGACGTCGCCGACGAACTCGGCGATCCAGCGCGAGCAGGGCTCTTCGTAAAGCTGACGCGGCGTCGCCACCTGCTCGAGCCGGCCGGCGTTCATGACGCCGATGCGGTCGGCGAGCGTCATCGCCTCCTCCTGATCATGGGTGACGACGATGAAGGTGAGGCCGAGCTTGCGCTGCAGCGCGAGCAGCTCCCGCTGCGTGCTCTCGCGCAGCTTCTTGTCCAGCGCTCCGAGCGGCTCGTCGAGCAGCAGGACCTTCGGGCGCCGCGCGATGGCGCGGGCCAGCGCGACCCGCTGGCGCTGGCCGCCGGAGAGCTGATCCGGCCGGCGCCGGTCGACGCTCTCGAGGCGCACCAGAGCCAGCAACTCGTTCACGCGCGTGTCGATCTCGGCGCGCGGCAGCCCGGCGCGGCGCAGCCCGAAAGCGATATTGTCGCGCACGCTGAGATGCGGGAACAGCGCGTAGCTCTGGAACATCATGTTGACCGGCCGCTGATGCGGCGGCACCGGCGCGATATCCCGGCTGTCGAGGAGGATATGGCCGCTGTCGGGCGTCTCGAATCCCGCCAGCATCCGCAGCAGCGTGGTCTTGCCGCAGCCGCTCGGGCCGAGCAGCGCGAAGAACTCGCCGGCGGCGATATCGAGCGAAAGATGATCCACCACCGTGAAGCCGCCGAACTGCTTGCTCACGGCATCGATCCGCAAGAGCGGCGCCGCCGTTCCAACCGCAACCTGCGATGCCGTTTCCGAAAGTGCGCCCACCGTCACCCCCAAAAATGCCGTGCCGCGCCTCGCGCCGGCATGCTGCCGCCGGGGCGGCCCACCCGGCGGGGTCGTCGCAATGCTCTCACCTTGTCGGCCCTGATTGAATCAGGACCGATAAGGGCTTCTGTGATGTTGTATTGACGCGTTTTACGCGAACCGGTTTCCACGTCGCCCGAAAACGCTATAGCCGGGGTTTTGTCCGGGCTCAACCACGGCGCGGCAAACTGCAGCAGCAGTTCCCAGACCCGTCAGCAGGCCCGCAGCGCCGTGACGTTGGATTTCGGCGCCTCGCGGCCGATCAGCCGCGCATATTGCTCGATCGGCGCCGGCCGGCCGATGAAGTATCCCTGCACGACATCGCACTTTTCGTCGGCCAGGAAGCAGAGCTGCTCGCGGGTTTCGACTCCTTCCGCGACGATCGAGATGCCCAGCCCGTGTCCGAGACCGATGACGGACCGGATGATCGCCGCCGATTGCGGATTGCGCCCGAGATTCATCACGAAGGTCCGGTCGATCTTGATGTTGTCGAACGGGAATGCCTGCAGATAGGTCAGCGAGGAGTAGCCGCTGCCGAAATCGTCCATGGAGATGCGGACGCCGAGCGCCTTCAGCCGCCGCAGCAGGCCCAGTCCGCGGTCGAAATCCTCGATCAGCACGCCCTCGGTGATTTCCAGTTCGAGCCGGCCCGGCGACAGCCCGGTCTCGAGCAGCACCGAATGCAGGAAATTGACGAGATCGCCATGCATGAACTGCGCCGGCGACAGGTTGATCGCCACCTGCAGCGGGTTGCGCCAGGATGCGGCCTCGCGGCAGGCTTCCCGCAGGATCCACTCGCCCATCTCGACGATCAGGCCACTTTCCTCGGCGAGCGGAATGAAGTCTCCGGGCGGGACGTTGCCGCGAACCGGATGCGTCCAGCGCGCCAGCGCCTCGAAGCCGGTGATCTCCTGCTCGTCGGCGTTGCGGCTGGCGCGCGCCTGCGGCTGATAGTGCAGCGACAGCTCGCCCTTGCGGATCGCCGCCGAGAGATCCTGATGCAGGATGCGCCGGTCGCGGATCTGCTGATCCATCTGCGGCTCGTAGAGATTGATGGTGCCGCGCGAATGCCCCTTGGCGCGGAACAGCGCGGCTCCGGCATTGGCGAGCAGCGCCGCCGCATCGCGGCCGTTGGCGGGGAACACCGAGATGCCGGTGGAAAGGCCGACACGCACCGACTTGCCATCGATCAGGAATTCGTTGGCCATGGCGGCGTTCAGCTGCCGCGCCAGCGCCAGCGCGGCATCCGGCTGGGGCCCGTCGATGATCAGGCCGAATTCGTCGCCGCTGAGCCGCGCCACCACGCCGCCGCGCGCGGCGACCTGAATCCGGCGTCCCACCTCGATCAGCAGCTTGTCGCCGACCGAATGGCCGAACACGTCGTTGATCTCCTTCAGGCCGTCGAGATCGACGGAGAGCACGGCGAACTGCTCGTCGGTCTCCTCGCAGGCCTCGATCATCTGCGCCAGCGCCTGCAGGAACGCCGCCCGGTTCGGCAGGTCGGTCAGGCCGTCGTGATAGGCCATGTGCGCCATGCGGGATTCCGTCTGGCGCCGGTCGGTAACGTCCTCGTGCGTCTTGATGAGATATTGCGGCTTGCCGGACGGGTCCGTGACGGTGACCCGGCGGGTGAGGAACAGCCGCAGGCCATCCTTGGTGCTGATCGGGTGTTCCTCGGTCTGCAGGCCGCCCTTGCTGATCGCGGCATTGTCCCGGCGCGCGATCACGGCGGTGTCGCGCGGATCGAACAGGTCCGCCGAGGTCAGTCCCATGGCCTCCTCGCGGCGGCGGCCGAGGATCACCTCGGCCCGCCGGTTGGCAAGCACATAGCTGCGGTCGCTGACGCGCTCCACGGTCAGCGGAATCGGAATATGATCGACGATGAGGTCGAGGAACGCCTTCGCATCCTCGAGCTGCTCGGACAGCGATACCCGCTCGGTCACGTCGTCGAACAAAGCGAGCAGATATTCCGGCTCGCCCTTCTCGTTGCGTACGATCACCCGATTGTTGTCGAGGATCACGGAGCGGCTGCCGCGCTCGACGGTCAACCTGCTGTGCGCGGAGCCGGTTTGGGACTCGACGGTCTCGCGGTCCGCGGCCGCGATCGCCGCCGCGGTCTTCGCGGAGAACAGGTCCTCGGCGCGGTTGCCGATGATCCGCTCGCGCCGCATGTTGAGGAATGTCTCGAACGCGCGGTTGGCGAGAATGTAGCGGCCGTCCTTGATGCTCTTCGCCGCGATGCAAACCGGGACGTTGTCGACCACCGATTCAAGAAAGCTCTTCGCCGAGGCCAGTTCCTGCGACAGCCGGCGCTGCTCGGTGCAGTCGTCATGCGTCGAGACCGCGCCGCCGTCGGGCAGGGCATGGCACCTGACCAGGATGGAGCGGCCATCCGGCAGCTCGACGACGCCACTGCTGCCGCGCGTGACCTCCCAGCAATCGTGGTTGGTCGAGGCCCCGCGCGCGCTGCGCCGCTGCCGCACCTCGAGCAGATCCTGCCGGGTCGTGCAGCCGGCAATGTCCGCACGGCAAAGCCCATAGATTTCAAGGTAACGATCGTTGCAGAACACCACGCGGTCGTCGCGGTTGACGATCAGCACGCCCTGGCTGAGGGTGTTGAAGGCCGTGGTGACAAGCTCGGCGCCCTGGGAGAAGGCGCGCCTGACGCGGCCGAGCGACGATGTCACCCAGAGAATGATCGCCACGAAAAACGACAGCGCCACCACGCCGCCGATCAGCAGCTCCCAGAGCACGGCGGGATCGATGTCACCAAGACCGAACGATCCGCTCCCCGTCAGCGACTCGACGTCCGACGTCACTGCGGACGCAGAAGCCAGCGGAAGCGTGGTCAGCAGCAACCACGCCATCACCCATGCCGGATTCGTCCGGTTGCTGCCTGCCTGCCAATTCTTGTCAGCCATCATTCACCCGCGGATATTGCGGGCAGTCTCCGACCGGCCGCTTTGAATCCGGTAAACGCGCTGCGCGAGCTCCACACAATTTGGCTTAAATGTGGGCAAAAACGCCTGCATGATTAATGCGCCGTTAATGTCGTGCGGCGCATGTTCGTTCGCGGCCGGGATAGCATCATGTTGCGCATCCCGTTGAGGCATCAAGCCATGAGCCGCACCCGATGGATGAAGTAGATTGCGTGGTGGTCGGAGCCGGCGTGGTCGGGCTCGCGATCGCCCGGCGGCTGGCGCGGGCCGGCCGCGACGTCATCATCCTCGAAAGCGCCGGAGACATCGGCACCGGGACCTCATCCCGGAACAGCGAGGTGATCCATGCCGGCATCTATTATGCGGCGGGAAGCCTGATGGCACGGCTGTGCGTGGCGGGACGGCAGGCGCTCTACGCCTATTGCGACGATCACAACGTCCTTTATCGCAGATGCGGCAAGCTGATCGTGGCGACCGGCTCCAACGAGACCGGCAAGCTGCTTGCCATCAAGGCCCGCGCCGAGGCCAACGGCGTGGACGATCTCGTCCTGCTGAGCGGCGTCGAGGCGAGACGGCTCGAGCCCGCCTTGTGCTGCACGGAAGCGCTGCTGTCGCCCTCCACCGGCATCATCGACAGCCACGGCCTGATGCTGTCGTTGCGCGGCGATGCGGAAGCTGCAGGCGTGGCGCTCGCCTTCCACGCGCCGCTGCTGCAGGGGCGCGTTGCCGGCAAGGGATTCGAGATCGATGTCGGCGGCGCCGCGCCGATGTCGCTACGCTGCCGGCTGCTCGTCAATTCAGCGGGGCTCGCGGCAACCACGGTGGCGCGGATGATCGAAGGCATGCCGGTGGATCGGATTCCACCCGCCTATCTCGCCAAGGGCAATTACTTCAGCTGCAGCGCGCGCCCGCCGTTCTCGCGCCTGATCTATCCGACGCCCGAGCCGGGAGGGCTCGGCGTGCATCTGACGCTTGATCTCTCCGGGCAGGCGCGTTTCGGCCCCGACATCGAATGGATCGACCGCATCGACTATGACGTCGATCCGCGCCGCGCCGAGCGCTTCTATCCGGCGATCCGGCGCTACTGGCCGGGCCTTCCGGACGGCGCGCTGCAGCCGGACTATGCCGGGATCAGGCCGAAGATCGTGCCGCCGGCGGTGGCGGTGCAGGACTTCATCATCCAGGGCGCCAACGGCCACGGCGTCGCCGGCCTCATCAATCTGTTCGGGATCGAGTCGCCCGGCCTGACGTCGTGCCTCGCCATCGCCGACAGCGTCGCCGCGTTGGCGGATTGCGCCTGACCTTGATCTCCGCGTGCAGCAGGTCACCTGCCGCCACGCCGCCATGGGCCGCGGCGGTCCGTCGCTCTGCGTGTTGAAACCTTAGCGCCTGCCGCTGGCCGATCTCGCCGGGCCAGCGCAATTTTCATCGCGCGGTTGACCCAACACGAGCTTGGCCAATGCGATCGACACCGCGAGGAAGTGCAACCATGACGCTGCACGTCCTGCGATCGATCGTGGGGCTGAGAGGCCACTGTTCAAACGGTCAGGGACGATGCCCCTGTCGGAGGTGCCTGCGCCGATGCCTGTCAATGAAGCGTGGCGCCCGAGCTTTGTCGCAACTTCTCGATTTCATCCTTGAGGAGCAATTTCCGGCGCTTCAATTCGACAATCCGAAGGTCGTCGGTTGAAAGATGCTGCAGGGCATCGTGCAATTCGCCTTCCAGAACGCGGTGTTTCCGTTCCAGCTCAACGAGACGCGCCTCAATCGCCATATCGAACCTCCTCAGGTGGGATGAATCTCAAACGCGATTTCGAAGATAAAGTTTACATGACATCGGTTTTCTGTCGATGGGTATAAGGTCGCGCTTCGACCTTTTTGTCGCATCATGGAAAACAACGAATGCGGCAGAACCATGCGCCTTGCGCAGATTGCGGAAGCTCAGGATAATGCAGCGCACTGACGCGCAACCTGTTGTAACCGCTCGGCGAGTCAGGATATCGCAGGCCATGACCAACGACGATGAACGCGATCTCGCTATCGAATTGGCGCGGCTGCAACAGGAACACCGCGATCTCGACGCCGCGATCGACGCCCTGCACCAGTCGCCGGCGCCGGACCTGCTGCAACTCCAGAGGCTGAAGAAGCGCAAGCTGCTGCTGCGCGACCGCATCGTCTTCATCGAGGATCAGATCACGCCGGATATCATCGCCTGACCGGATCAGGATGCCGTGACCCCGAGCCCGCCGATCCGCGCCGTCGCGCCGGCCGACGCCGGCCCCGCTTCGGCGCACTTTACCCCCGGCGGGCGGCCGGATTGCCGGGGTTTTGCCATAACCGCTTCATATCCCATGACGGATGACAGATTCGACAGATCGGCTCTTGCCGGTTTCGCCACAGACAGGATAGTCACAGGAAGCCCGCAACATCTGCGTCGGGCCGCACCGACGGCCGAACCCTTTTTCGGCCCTATGCTATTGGATTTCCTTAAGAATTGAGATTATGACCGCTCCCGTCAGCATTATCATGGGCAGTCAGTCCGACTGGGACACCATGCGTCACGCCGCGGAGACGCTGGCGGCGCTGGACGTCCTCTACGAGGCCCTTATCATCTCGGCGCATCGCACGCCGGACCGGCTGTACAGCTTCGCGAAGGGCGCCAAGGCCGCCGGCCGCAAGGTCATCATTGCCGGCGCGGGGGGCGCCGCGCATCTGCCGGGCATGGCCGCGGCCCTGACCGAGCTGCCGGTGTTCGGCGTGCCGGTGGAGTCCAAGGCGCTGTCCGGCGTCGATTCCCTCTATTCGATCGTGCAGATGCCGGCCGGCGTCCCGGTCGGCACACTGGCGATCGGCAAGGCCGGCGCCGTCAATGCCGCCCTGCTCGCGGCCGCGGTGCTGGCCCTGACCGATACGGCCCTGGGGGCGCGGCTGGCGGCGTTCCGGCAGAAGCAGACCGCGGCTGTGGCCGAACGGCCGGAGGGCGCGACGTGAGCGGGTCCCGGCAAGTCAGATTGAAGCCCGGCGACACCATCGGAATCCTGGGCGGCGGCCAGTTGGGCCGGATGCTGGCACTGGCGGCGGCGCGGCTCGGGCTGCGCTGCCAGGTTTTCGCACCCGATCCGGATTCCCCGGCCTTCGACGTGGTGCAATACGCCACCTGCGCCGAATATGCCGATGTCGAGGCGCTGGAACTGTTCGCCACCGACGTCAACGTCGTCACCTACGAGTTCGAGAACGTGCCGGCGGCCACCGCCATGGTGCTGGCGGCCCGCCGGCCCGTCCTGCCCGACTACAAGGTGCTGGAGATTATCCAGGACCGGCTCGGCGAGAAGGATTTCGTCACCGGCCTCGGCATCGCCACCGCGCGTTACGTCAACGTCGCCTCGATCGACGACCTGCGCCAGGCCGTGGCGACCATCGGTCTTCCGGCCGTGCTGAAGACCCGCCGCTTCGGCTATGACGGCAAGGGGCAGATCATGCTCCGCGACGGCGATGACCTCGATGCCGCCTGGGACGATCTCGGGACCAAGGCGGCGATCCTCGAAGGCTTCGTGCCGTTCGAGCGCGAGGTGTCCGTGATCGCCGCTCGCGGCGCCGATGGCACGGTCGAATGTTTTGACGTGACCGAGAACGAGCATCGCCATCACATCCTGAAGCGGTCGTTCGCGCCCGCTACGATTTCCGACGCGCTGGCCGAGCAGGCCCGCGGCATCGCCACCCGGATCGCCGAGGCGCTCGGCTATGTCGGCGTGCTCGCGGTCGAGCTGTTCGTGGTGCCCGGCGACGGCGGGCCGTCGCTGCTGGTGAACGAGATTGCGCCGCGCGTGCACAATTCCGGCCACTGGACCCTGGACGGCGCCTCGGTGTCGCAGTTCGAGCAGCATATCCGCGCCATTGCGGGGTGGCCGCTGGCCAAGCCGGTGCGGCACGGCCGCGTCACCATGACCAACCTGATCGGCGATGAGGTCAACGACTATCGCCAATGGCTGACGGTCCCTGGCGCCACCGTCCATCTCTACGGCAAGGGCACGCCGCGGCCCGGCCGCAAGATGGGACACATCACCCAGGTCCAGGCGGAGCCGCCACGCAAGGCCTGACACCGCCGCCCGGCAAGGCGCGAAGTCATCCGCAAAGCAGCGAAAAGAAAAAAGGGACCGCGGCTGCCGCGGTCCCTTCCACCATTCTATAGCGTTTTCGCTTCTGATTGGATCCGAACCGGGTTCAGCTCAGATTTCCCTCGATGATTCCGGACGGCGTGTCGGGGCTCACCCAGCGATAGAGCAGCCCGCCGAGCACGCCGCCGATCAACGGCGCCACCCAGAACAACCAAAGCTGCTGGATCGCCCAGCCGCCGACGAACAGCGCCGGCCCGGTGCTGCGCGCCGGATTGACCGAGGTGTTGGTGACCGGAATGCTGACCAGATGAATCATCGTCAGCGCCAGCCCGATGGCGAGCGGGGCGAAACCGGCCGGCGCCTTGCCGTGGGTGGCGCCCATGATCACGAACAGGAAGATCATGGTCATCACCACTTCGCAGATCAGGCTCGCCGCCAGGCTGTACTGGCCCGGCGAGTGCTCGCCATAGCCGTTCGATGCAAAACCCTTGGCGAGGTCGAAGCCGGCGGCCCCGCTGGCGATCAGATAGAGCACGGCCGCGGCGACCACGGCCCCGATCACCTGGGCGATGATGTAAGGGATGATCTGTCCGGTCGGAAAGCGGCCGCCTGCCGCCAGACCCACGGTCACGGCCGGGTTCAGATGCGCGCCGGAGACGTGTCCGATCGCATAGGCCATGGTGACGACGCTGAGGCCGAAGGCCAGCGACACGCCGACCAGTCCGATGCCGACCTGCGGGAACCCGGCGGCGATGACCGCGCTGCCGCAACCGGCGAAGGTCAGCCAGAACGTGCCGATGAACTCGGCAGCATATTTCTGTGTATTCATTTCCGTAGCCCCTTTGCTGCTGGATCGCGAATCGACCGCGGAAACTATGAATCGCCTCGCAGGAACCTGTCGAGGAGACTTGTTCCAATGGCCCGCAAGAAGAGGTGGAGAAAGTGCCAAAACGGCCGCCGGATACCGCCGGGTGCGGCTGCAGAGCATGTGGACATTCCGCAACCGATCTGATACATCCGCGCGTCTGAGGTAAGGGACACGGCCCGTTGCTGCCCCCTGCCCGACAGATTTTCCACATTCCGGTTGATTGAAAAGAGGATGGCGCGTGCAGGTTCTCGTCCGCGATAATAACGTCGATCAAGCTCTCAAGGCGCTCAAGAAGAAGATGCAGCGCGAGGGCATTTTCCGCGAGATGAAGCTCCGCGGCCATTACGAAAAGCCTTCCGAGAAGAAAGCCCGTGAAAAGGCCGAAGCGGTGCGCCGCGCCCGCAAGCTCGCGCGCAAGAAGCTGCAGCGCGAAGGCCTGCTGCCGATGAAGCCCAAGCCGGCATTCGGTGCCGACCGCGGAGCGCGGCCGGGTGCCGCTGCCGGTCCGCGCGGACCGCGCTGACCCGCTCTCCAGACTGACGAACCGGTTTCAAAAGAGCGCGGCCCGGAAGGGTCGCGCCTTTTGTTGTTTCGGAAACCACCTTCCGGCCGAGACGCCTTTCGGTTCTGGTTGAATCAGAACCAAAGGGACGCCGCAAACGTCACCAGAACTTGAGCCGGCCGAACACCATGTAGCTGGTGGGCTCCCGCCCGTACTCGGCCTTCAGCTCCTCCGGCAGGCCGTAACGGCTGACCAGCGCGCCGACGCCGAACTTGGCGCGATCGGTGCGGATGAAATCATAGATGCCGCCGACCGTGGCCTTGTTGACGGTGAAGGTCTTGCCTTCGAGGCCGGGAATGTCGTGGGTCAATTCGTTCTCCGCGACCCGCTCCGCCCGCATGAACAGCGTGACGTTGTCCTTCAGGATCAGCGCGCTTTCGACCAGGAAGGCGTCCAGCGTATCGCCGGGCCGCAGCATCTTGCGGCCCCAGGCCAGCGTCGTGCTCCACAGGTGGCCGTCCCCGAACGGTGTGGTGTAGATCGCGGAGGCCGTGAGGCGATCCTCGTTCACGGACGGCGCCAGTTGCTCGGGGGAATTGATGCGCCCGTAGGACACCTGCAGCGACCACTCCCGGCTCGGATTCCAGCTTAGCCGGCCGGCGAAGCTGTCCAGCACCGGCCGCTCGAGATCGTAGCGATACTGATCCGGCTCCCGGCCGCGGAAGCTCGAGGCCTCGAGCTTCCAGTCGTTCAGCACCACGCCCGCAGTGACGACGCCGAAGGTGATGTGGGTGGAATCCAGCCAGTGATGGCTGATCGGTGCTTCCGGATTGTCCACGCCGCTGGTGCGATGCATGAAGGCCGGCGGCCCCAGCGCCGGCTCGCCGGGAAGGCCGCCATAGACGAAAACGCTGGACGTATTCGACAGGTTGACGCTGTAGGTCGCCGCCAGCTCCATGAACAGGTCGTGCGGATGCTGGCGATCGACCAGGTGGTGGCGGCCGTCGGCGGTTTCTCCCACCGCCAGCAGCAGCGGATAGCCCGCCGCGCCCATCAGCGGCTCGGGCGACAGCATCGCGCGCAGGCCGAGCGTTCCGTCGCCGAGCGGGCGCTGCCCCATCACCATCAGCATGCCGCTGCCGAAAGTCTGGCTGCCGCCGCGGCGGCCGGCCTGCTGGTCATAGATCAGGTTGAGCATGCCATGGGTCATTATGGTCCAGTCGCCGAACTGCTGATGCGCGCCTTCGTGCGGCGTCGCGTCGGGCAGCCAACTGGTGCCGGATCCCTCGCGGGTCATGGCGTAGGGGCCGAGCCACGCAGCCATCCCGGCGCCATGGCTATGCTCAGCGTGGCCGGGACCCGCGGCCGCGGGACGCGACGCCGATGCGGCGTCATGCTCCGCATGATGTGAACCGGCATGGCCTTGCTGCTTGCGCGACGGTGCCGGCGGACGCGACGCGGCCACCCGTCCATCATGGCCGGCAGGGTGCGGCGGAGGGCGGACGGCAGAGCGCGCGCGGCCTGCGTCATGATCGTGGTGTGCGGCGGGATCGGCCCGCGATCCGGACGCGGCCATGATCAACATGGCGGCCGGAAGCAGGCAGGCGGAACGAATGCGGCGTCGGCCGCGATGGCATAACGGTCGTGGAGACATCGGATACCCCTGAATCCTGAGCGATCGAGATCGGCCGCCGAACGGCGGCGCTGCGGCATCGGCGGCTCGCAGCCGCCTTACGCCCGCCCGATGGGGATTCCGGGATCGATGAACTGGAGGCCGTCCGGCGCGGCCTGCGCCACCATGGCGTAGCTCACCCCGCTGGCGCGGCGCTGCGGCCCCTCGATGCGGGTCAGCGCCGCATCGGCCACGCTGCACAGATTGATGCAATCACAGTTGCAGCTCTTGGCGCCGCCATGGGCTTGGCCCTCGTCGGGCACGGACGCCTTCGCCGCCTCGTGATGCGCTGGCGCGGCATCCATGCCGTGCAGATGATCGTGGTGATGCTGCAGCGGGACGGATGCCTGCATCTCCCGATGCGGCGTGGGACCATGATGCCCGGCCCCGCAAGGCAGGGCATGTGCAGCGGCGAGACCGTTGACGAGCAGCCCGAGCGACAGGCAGAGCACCAGAAGTCGCCGGACCATCGCCATCGCCGCGATCCTTAAGCCTTGAACTCGACTTCGAGGAACACGATCAGCTTGGCGGTGTCGTTCCGCACGTCGTGCTCGACACCCGCCTTGCGGAAATACGACTTGCCGACCTGCAGTTTCGATACCGACCGCGTGCCGTCGGGGGCGATGATGGTCATGTCGCTGTTGCTGACCGGGACGATGACGTAATCCATCTCGTGGCGATGATGGCCGGTGGCGCTGCCCGGCTCGAGCCGCCATTCGGTGACGCGGACCTCGTCATTGTCGATCTGCACATCCGATTTCGCGACACTGGCCATGACATCTCCTCGCTGGCTGCGGGCTTCGGCGCGCAATCAGATCGCGCTCCGCCATCCGCAGCTTACAGCGTTTTCGAGCGAAGTGGAAACCGGTCCGCGTGAAGCCAACGCGTCAGTCCGACACGGACAGCAATCCGGCTCACATCGCCTTGACGATGTTCTCCGTCATCTTCTTGGCGTCGCCGAGCAGCATCATGGTGTTGTCGCGGTAGAACAGCGGATTGTCGATGCCGGCATAGCCGGAGGCCAGCGAGCGCTTGATGAACATCACGGTGCCGGCCTTCCAGACCTGCAACACCGGCATGCCGTAGATCGGCGAGGTCTTGTCCTCCTCCGCCGCCGGGTTGGTGACGTCGTTGGCGCCGATCACGAAGGCGACGTCGGCCTGCGCGAATTCCGAATTGATGTCCTCGAGCTCGAACACCTCGTCATAGGGCACGTTGGCCTCGGCCAGCAGCACGTTCATGTGGCCCGGCATGCGGCCCGCCACCGGATGGATGGCGTATTTCACTTCGACGCCTTCCTTCTTGAGGATGTCGCCCATCTCGCGCAGCGCGTGCTGCGCCTGCGCCACCGCCATGCCGTAGCCCGGCACGATGATCACCTTCTGCGCATTCTTCATGATGAAGGCCGCATCGTCCGCCGAGCCGAGCTTGACCGGCTTGACCTCGCCGCCGCCACCGGCACCGGCCGCCGCGGTCTCGCCGCCGAAGCCGCCGAGGATCACCGAGAAGAACGAGCGGTTCATCGCGTGGCACATGATGTAGGACAGGATCGCACCGGACGATCCCACCAGCGCCCCGGTGATGATCAGCGCGGAGTTGCCCAGCGTGAAGCCGATGCCCGCCGCCGCCCAGCCGGAATAGGAATTGAGCATCGAGATCACCACCGGCATGTCGGCGCCGCCGATCGGGATGATCAGCAGCGCGCCGAGCACCAGCGCGATCACGGTGATCAGCCAGAAGTCGAGCGCGCTCTGCGAGGTGACGAGGCCGTAGATGAAGAACGCCAGCGCCAGGCCAAGCACGATGTTGATGATATGCCGCGCCGGCAGGATGATCGGCGCGCCGGACATGCGGCCCGACAGTTTCAGGAACGCGATCACCGAGCCGGTGAAGGTCAGCGCGCCGATGGCGACGCCGAGCGACATCTCGACGAGGCTGGAGGCGTGGATATTGCCCGGCGTGCCGATGTCGAACGCCTCGGGCGCATAGAACGCGCCCGCCGCCACCAGCACCGCCGCCATGCCGACCAGCGAGTGGAACGCCGCCACCAGCTCCGGCATCGCGGTCATCGGCACGCGGCGGGCGATCACCGCGCCGATGCCGCCGCCGATGGCGATGCCGAGCACCACCAGAAGCCACGCCATGCCGTCCGCCGGCGGATGCGCCGCCAGCGTGGTTCCGACCGCGATGACCATGCCGATCATGCCGAGCAGGTTGCCCTGGCGGCTGGTTGCCGGGCTCGACAGCCCCCGCAGCGACAGGATGAACAGCACCCCGGCCACGAGGTAGAGCAGTGCGGATAGATTGGCGTTCATGGACAAGCCCCGATGTCTTGTCCCGGGCGCGCCGCGGCATCAGGCGATGCGGCGCAGAACCGGGACCGTCCCAGTCTCGGCGATCCCGGGACCGCCTCGCGGCGTGATGCGCGGCGAGGCTTCCGGAACGCCCAACGATAGATTCCAGCGTTACTTCTGCTTCTTCTTGTACATCGCCAGCATGCGCTGGGTGACGAGGAAGCCGCCGAAGATATTCACCGATGCGAAGACCAGCGCGACGAAGCCGAAGCCCCGCGCCCACAGCGATCCGGTGCCGTCGCCGATCAGCTTGACCCCGACCGCGAGCAGCGCGCCGACAACGATCACCGACGAGATCGCATTGGTCACGCTCATCAGCGGCGTATGCAGCGCCGGGGTCACCGACCACACCACGAAGTAGCCGACGAACACCGCCAGCACGAAGATCGAGAGACGGAAGACGAACGGGTCGACCATTTCAACGGCATGCATTGTTCAGGTCCCTTATGCTTGCGGCTTGAAATTCGGATGGATGACGGCGCCGTCCCGGGTCAGCGCGGTCGCCTTGACCAGTTCGTCGTCCCAGTTGACGGCGACCGCCTTGGCCGACTTGTCGATCAGCGTCTCGATGAAGGACAGAAGGTTCTTGGCATAGAGGCTGGAGGCGGACGCCGCGACGCGGCCCGCAAGGTTGGGGAAGCCGACGATCTTGACGCCCTCGACCTCGACGATCTCGCCGCTCCTGCCGCCTTCGACGTTGCCGCCGCGCTCGACCGCCAGATCGACCAGCACCGAACCGGGCTTCATCGACTTCACCATGTCCAGCGAGACCAGGCGCGGCGCCGGGCGGCCGGGGATCAGCGCGGTGGTGATGACGATGTCCTGCTTCTTGATGTGTTCGGCGGTCAGCGCGGCCTGCTTGGCCTGATACTCCTTCGACATCTCCTTGGCATAGCCGCCTGCGGTCTCGGCCTGCTTGAACTCCTCGTCCTCCACCGCGATGAACTTCGCGCCGAGCGACTCGACCTGCTCCTTCACCGCCGGCCGCACGTCGGTCGCGGTCACCACGGCGCCGAGGCGCTTCGCGGTCGCGATGGCCTGCAGCCCGGCAACGCCGACGCCCATCACGAACACCTTGGCCGCCGGCACGGTGCCGGCCGCCGTCATCATCATCGGGAAGGCGCGGCCGAAAGCTTCCGCTGCCTCGATCACGGCGCGATAGCCGGCCAGGTTGGCCTGCGACGACAGCACGTCCATCACCTGCGCGCGGGTGATGCGCGGCATCAATTCCATCGCGAACGCCGCGACGCCGGCATCGGCCAGCGCCTTCAGCGCCGCGTCGTTGCCGTACGGATCCATGATGGCGACGACCAGCGCGCCTTTTTTATAGCGCGTGACTTCGCTCGCTTCCGGCCGCTTCACCTTGACGACGATATCGGCGTCCTTGACGGCGTCCGCGCTGATCGCGGCACCGGCAGCCTCGTAATCCGCGTCGAGAATGCCGGACTTGACGCCGGCGCCCGGCTCGACCGCCACCTCGGCGCCAAGAGCCTTGAATTTCTTCACCGTCTCAGGCGTCGCCGCGACGCGCGGTTCCGCCGCGTCGACTTCCTTCGCCACACCAATTTTCATAAAGCCTCCGGCAGCACGACATGAATGGAGGTCAAACGGCGCACTGCGGCCGTGACACGAATAGGTGGCGCAGCCCCCGCGCCCCCGGCAAAAGCAACGTCAGGTGAGGAAAATCGCCATCAAGATCAGAAGGATGACCAGTGCGATCGTGCTGTACTTCAGCAGCGCGATGAACCCGAGATAGGTCCGCTCATGCGCGGCATAATCGTTGCCGTCCGCCGTCGTGTAGGCAATTTCATGATGATCAGCCATCAAACCCCTCCAGGCAATCCAATTCAGGTTGCCATTAGCGCAATCGGGATGGGAGAGCAACGGCGAGCCGCGATCGCCGGAACTGGAGCCGATCTGGTGGAAAACCCGCTCCGTACCATTCCCGGCGCGAGGTCCGGGAAGGGTGGTCCCTCCGGCCCGCCGCACGCGAGCGGCCATCCGGTTCCCAACGCTGAACCGCGCCGGCACGGCCGAGGCCGGCCGCCGCGCGCCCTTCCTGGGCTCATCCCATGGCTTCCAGCTCGTCGATCATCCCGGCGATGACGGACAGCCCGCCCTCCCAGAATTTCGGATCTCTGGCATCGAGCCCGAATGGCTTGAGCAATTCGGAATAGTGCTTGGTGCCGCCCGCCGACAGCATCGCGAGATAGCGGTCGGCGAAACCCTCGCTGGCATTCTCGTAGACCGCGTAGAGCGAGTTCACCAGACAGTCGCCGAAGGCATAGGCATAGACGTAGAACGGCGAATGGATGAAGTGCGGGATGTACATCCAGAAATTCTCGTAGCCCGGCTTGATCTCGATCGCCGGTCCGAGGCTTTCGCCCTGCACGCTCAGCCACAACTCGCCGAGCCGCGCCGCCGTGAGCTCGCCGTTGCGGCGTTCGGTGTGCACCGCGCGTTCGAAGGAATAGAACGCGATCTGCCGCACCACGGTGTTGATCATGTCCTCGACCTTGCCTGCCAGCAGCGCCTGACGCTGCTTGGCATTTTTGGTCTCGCCGAGAAGCCGCTTGAAGGTCAGCATCTCGCCGAACACGCTGGCGGTCTCCGCCAGCGTCAGCGGCGTCGGCGCCATCAGCGCGCCGTTCTTGGCGGCCAGCACCTGGTGCACGCCATGGCCGAGCTCATGTGCCAGCGTCATCACGTCGCGCGGCTTGCCCTGATAGTTCATCAGCACATAGGGGTGGGCCGATGGTGTGGTGGGATGCGAGAAGGCGCCCGGCGCCTTGCCCGGCCGCACCGGCGCGTCGATCCAGCGATCGGTGAAGAAGCGTTCGGCGATCCGCGCCATCTCCGGGGAGAACGCGCCATAGGCCGTCAGCACCATGCGGCGCGCATCGGCCCACGGAATGCTGGCGGTGGCCGCGAACGGCAACGGGGCATTGCGGTCCCAATACGGCAGCCGCTTCTTCTTGAACCAGCGGGCCTTGAGCGCATAGTAGCGGTGAGACAGCTTCGGATAGGCGGCGCGCACCGACGCGACCAGCGCATCCACCACCTCGCCCTCGACACGGTTGGCGAGATGGCGCGAATCCGCGACGTCCTTGAAGCCGCGCCAGCGGTCGGAAATCTCCTTGTCCTTCGCCAGTGTGTTGGTGATCAGCGCGAAGGTCCGCTCATTGGCCTTGAAGGTTTTCGCCAGCGCTTGCGCCGCGGCCTTGCGCTTCTCCGGCGCGCGATCCTGCAGCAGACTCAGCGTGGGCTCGATAGCCAGCTCCTTGCTGCCCACCTTGAAGCGCAGCGCCGAGATGGTCTGGTCGAACAGCCGGTTCCAGGCGGCATAGCCGCTGACGGATTTTTCGTGAAACAGCTGCTCGACGCGATCCTCGAGCTGATAGGGCTTGTCCTTGCGGCTGTCCTCGATCCACGGCCGATAGTGCCGCAGCGCCGGCGCCTGCATCGCGCGCTCGATCACCTCGTCGTCGATCCGGTTGAGCTCGAGCGCGAAGAACAGCAGATGCAGCGACGCCGCGGTGAGGCGTTCGGACACGTCGCCGTAGAACTTCGAGATCGCCGGATCGACGCTGTCGCCGGCATGCACCAGTCCGGCATAGGAGCCGAGCCGCCCGGCAAGATCGTCGATGGCCTCGTAACGCCGCACCGCCTCGGCCAGCCACACGCCGCCGTCCGGCTTTGCGGTCTCCTCCGCCAGCCGGCCCTTGTAGTCCGCCTCGAAAGCCTCGCAGGCCTGGTCCAGCGCGGCGAGGTCGCGTTCCACGTCAGGCGCGTCGATCCCGGCATAGAGGTCGGTAAGATTCCATTCCGGCAGCTTGCCGAGCCCCCCGGCGGCCTTGCCCGCCTTGGCAGGCTTCGCCTCGGTCCGCCTGGCGGCCGGAGCGGACTTGCCGCGCGGGGCGCGGGCGACTGTTTTACGGAGAGCGGACGAAGGACGCGAAGCCATAACCTGTAAAACCTATCCTCTGATGACGCCGGAATGCGCAGTTCCACCCTGACGGGAAAACCCTGCGACATTGCGACCGCATGATGACAACACTTAAGCGCTCGTTAATCCGCGTCGGCGAGAGTGCCCCGATTCGAGACAAGCGACCCGTTGCGGAGAGAATAGCATGGCTGCCACCATTTTGATCGCTGACGACGACGCCGTACAGCGCCGTCTCGTGGAGAATATGGTGCAGCGTGCCGGATATAACACGGTCGTGGTCGAAAGCGGCGATGCGGCGCTCGCCCGGCTGACGGACCCCGATGCGGCGCCGATCGACGCCGTACTGCTCGACCTGGTGATGCCCGGCCTCGACGGCATGGGGGTGCTCAGCGCCATGCGCGAGGCCGGCCTCCATGTCCCGGTGATCGTGCAGACCGCCCATGGCGGCATCGACACCGTGGTGTCGGCGATGCGCGCCGGAGCTCATGATTTCGTGGTGAAGCCGGTCGGCGTCGAACGGCTCCAGGTCAGCCTGCGCAACGCGCTGAACGTCAGCGCGCTGAAGGGCGAACTGCAACGCATCCGGCACAGCCGCGAGGGCACCCTGACATTCGCCGACATCGTCACCCGCAGCGAGGCCATGGCCGCAATGCTGAAGACGGGCCGCAAGGCGGCGGCCTCCGGCATCCCGGTGCTGATCGAAGGCGAATCCGGCGTCGGCAAGGAATTGATAGCCCGCGCAATCCATGGCAGCGGCGAACGCGCCAGCAAGCCCTTCGTCGCCGTCAACTGCGGCGCGATTCCCGACAATCTGGTGGAATCGATCCTGTTCGGCCACGAAAAGGGGGCCTTCACCGGCGCCACCGAGCGGCACCCCGGCAAATTCGTCGAGGCGTCCGGCGGCACGCTGTTTCTGGACGAGGTCAGCGAACTGCCTCTCAACGCCCAGGTCAAGCTGCTGCGCGCCCTGCAGGAAGGCACCGTGGAGGCGGTCGGCGGCCGCCGCCCGGTCAAGGTCGACGTGCGCATCATCTCAGCCACCAATCGCCGCCTGCTCGATCAGGTCAAGGCCGGCCATTTCCGCGAGGACCTGTTTTATCGCCTGCATGTGCTGCCGCTCACGGTGCCGCCGCTGCGCACCCGCCGCGAGGACATCCCGCATCTCGTGCGCCATTTCCTCGCCCGCTTCTGCGCCGAGGAAAACCGCATGATCCACGGCATCACCGGTGAGGCCATGACACGGCTGTGTCACATGGACTGGCCGGGCAATGTCCGTCAGCTCGAAAACGCGATCTATCGGGCCGTGGTGATGAGCGACGGCAGCGAGCTCGGCCTCGACGATTTCCCGCAGCTCGCCGCGACCACCGGCCGCACGTCGGATTCGATCGAGGCACCGCTGGTGCTCGACGTTGCGGCCGAGGTGCAGGCTCCACAGATGGCTGGTAGCGACATACCCATCGCCCCGCTGCCCAACGGTTATCTCGGGCTGCTGAGCGACGACGGCGAGATGCGCACGCTTGATGACATCGAAAGTGACGTGATCCGCTTTGCGATCTCGCATTATCGCGGCCAGATGTCGGAGGTCGCCCGACGCCTCAAGATCGGGCGATCAACACTTTACCGCAAGCTCGAGGACATCAATGCAGGCGAGGCAGTGGCCGCCGCGGTGAAAAACCGATGAGCACAACCGGCGCGCAGAGTGGTTAACCATGGCCGCATCAAGCAGGATCGTTCCGTCATTGAACCGTTGCCGCATGGCGACAGACTCATGCGAAAGCGCACCGCCAGGGCACGCAATGCCTGGCAAAATACCGGATTCGCGGTCAGTTTGTCGTGAACCATCCGGCGCCCTGCTGGTTGCAGCAATGGCATGCGTGTATCCTGTCCAAGAATCGGGTCAAAGAATCACGGCCGTGCCCGTTGCGGGGCCCATTGCCTCGCCGGCCCGGGACCAGCACCGCATATTCGCCGGAATGTTGGCTATCAACCGATAGACGTGAATTGCGGATGCGGATGCGTTGACGCTCGGGTGTTGGCGCTCCGGCAGTGCCATTCGGCAAAGCGCCGATGAACGAAACCTGGATTGCGCTCGACAGAGTAGTCCGAACGGTTGGAGCGAAGGGGTAAACGATGCGGAATAACTCGAAAGGCCGGACTGGATTCGACCGTGCGCTGATGGCGGTGGCGGCGACCTTCCTCACGGTTTCGACCTCGAGTGCGTGGGCCCAAGGCGCGCCCGCATCGCACAGCGCCGCGGAGCTGGCGATCGACGCCGCGGTTCCCGTCCCGGACACCAGCATCCTGCCGCCCCCCACCCTCGACGATATCAAGGACGGCAAGGCCGACGCCAGTGGAAGCAAGGCCGATGCGGCTTCGGCCCCGGCAGCCGCCGAGCCCGCGCAGGTGAACGCCGCGCCGGCTGCCACGCCGGACGAGGCCAAAACCAGCGAGACCAAGGCTAGCGAGACCAAGGCCAGCGAGCCCAAGACCAACCAGGCGAGCGACCAGAAGGGCGACGGCGCGGTCGAGACCACCGCGAGCACCACCCCCGCGACGGCACCTGCCGCCAGCGTCACTGCGCCGCCCGCCAGCACGGAGCCGGCGAAGGAGCAGGCCAACGAGCCGGCGGCGGCGCCTGCCACCACCGAGCCGGCCAAGGCCGCGGCCGCGGTGCCGGCCGCGGATCAGCCGGTCGCCGACAAGCTGCGCGACCTGCTCGACACCAAGTCGGCCAGCTTCTTCAGCCGCAAGAATGAGCGCGCCGCGGTCGAGAAATTCTATGCCGCACGCAACTATGCCCCGCTGTGGACGGAGGGCGGCGCCCTCACCGCCCGCGCCAAGAGCGTGGTGTCGCGCCTCCAGCGGGCCGACGCCGACGGCCTCGACCCCGAAGACTATCCGGTGCCGGCCTTCGCGGCCGGGGCCGATCCCGAGACGCTGGCGGATGCCGAACTGAAGCTGACCGCGAGCATGCTGGACTATGCCCGCCAAGCTTATAGCGGCCGGATGCATTGGTCGCAGGTCAACGCCGATATCCTCTATCCCGAGCATCCGGTCGATCCGAACGAGGTGCTCGCCAAGGTGTCGACGGCGGACGACGCCTCCGCGACGCTGCAGGCCTACAACCCGCCGCACAAGGCCTACAAGGATCTGCGCGCCAAGCTCGCGGAGCTGCGCGGCCAGTCCGAGGGGCCGATCGTTCCGCTGCCGGAAGGCCCCGCCCTCAAATTCGTCAAGACCAAGAAGAATCCCAATCCGGTGCCGATGGAGGACGACCGGGTGCCGCAGTTGCGCGCCAGGCTCGGCCTCAGCGAAAATCCGGACGACAGGCGCTACGACGCCACGGTCGCCGCGGCGGTGCGCAAATTCCAGAGCCGTCACGGGCTGAAGGCCACCGGCGTGCTGGATGTCGCCACCGTCAAGGCGATCAACAGCCCGAAGCGCGATCGGCAGATCGATACGCTGATCGTCAACATGGAGCGCTGGCGCTGGCTGCCGCGGCAGCTCGGCGCGCCGTCGCTCGGCAATGCCTATGCGATGCTCAACATCCCCGACTATTCGCTGAAGGTCGTCCATAACGGCGCCGAGGTGTGGAAGACGCGCGTCGTCGTCGGCAAGGCCGGCAAGCACGCCACCCCGCTGCTCACCGAGACGATGAAATACATCACGGTGAACCCGACCTGGAACGTTCCGCCGTCGATCATCAACAACGAGTACCTGCCGGCGCTGCAACAGGATCCGACCGTGCTCGAGCGCATGGGCCTGAAGCTGGAGCAGCGTCCCGACGGCACCATCCACATCTCGCAACCGCCCGGCGAGCGCAACGCGCTGGGCCGCCTGCGCTTCAACTTTCCGAACAAGTTCTTGGTGTATCAGCACGACACGCCGGACAAGCAGCTGTTCTCGCGTGACGAGCGGGCGCTGAGCCACGGCTGCATGCGGGTGCAGAATCCGGACCAGTATGCCGCGGTGCTGCTCAACATCGCGCTGCCGAACGAGCACTTCACGCCGGAGAAGATCCGCGCAATGTATGGCAGCAGCGAGCGCAACATCAACTTCCCGACGCCGATCCCTGTCAACATCACCTATCAGACCGCATTCGTCGACGAGGGCGGCAAGCTGCAAATCCGCCGTGACATCTATGGCCGCGACGCCGCCATGCTGGCGCTGCTGCGCAACACCAAGAACAAGAACCTCGAGGCCGTGGTGGCCCACGCCCAGCCGAACTATTCGCGGCCGCGCGCGCAGCTTCCGGTCGCCGCCAACGACCGCATGGGCTTCGACAGCGGCCCCAACTTCTTCGAGCGGCTGTTCGGCATCCCGACCCAGCCCGCGCCGCCGCCGGCTGCGGACTACGGCCGCCGGCGCATTTACCGCTGATCTTTTTCACAGCCCGCCCGTAACAGTCCTGACCCCGCCCCGGCGCGACCGGCGGCGGGGTTTTTGCTGCCGGTGGGCAGGCGAAAAGGGCCTAACGCGTTGTCACGACAGCTCTTTTCTGTCGCTGTGGGCCGGGGCCGGTGAGGCACCGCACCCACGGCCGGACGCTACACGCCGGTTTTACGAGCCAAATCAAATCGTTTTGCCGCGTTCGCTGCCGCCTTTTTATTAACCATCGGCGCCCCGTCCGGGCCTCAGCGGCTATTTTTTGCCATACTCGCTAGGCTAGTTTGTTGAACGCGTATTCGCGGCGGGTAAAGCTCGATTAACCGTCCTGATTTAAGTCTTGTTATCCCTCTTTCGCTGCGTGGGGTTGCGAAAGGGTTGTCGACAGATCGTCCTCTGGGTGGGCTCCTTCGTGCTGGTTGGTTTTGTGCGCGTTCTGCAATCGCCGTCGGTTCGGCAGGCCGGATATCGGATCAGCCTGACGTCGCTGCTGCTGCTCGCGGGCGCCGGCTCGGTCCATGATGCCACGGCTTCGAACGAGACGCGCACGCTGTCGTTTCACCACACCCATTCCGGCGAGAGCCTGACCATCACCTACAAGCGCAACGGCCGCTACGAGGAGACTGCGCTGAAGCAGCTCAACCACTTCCTCCGCGACTGGCGCACCCAGGAACAGACCACGATGGATCGTCACCTGTTCGACATCCTGTGGGAAGTCTACCGCGAGGTCGACGGCAAGAAGCCGATCGAAATCATCTCGGCCTATCGCTCCCCCGCCACCAACGCCATGCTGCGCCGCCGCTCGGCGCATAGCGGCGTCGCCCGCTCCAGCCAGCACATGCTCGGCCACGCCATGGACTTCTTCATTCCCGGCGTGCCGCTCGAGCAGATCCGCTTCGCCGGCCTGCGCCTGCAGCGCGGCGGCGTCGGCTTCTATCCGACCTCCGGATCACCCTTCGTCCATCTCGACACCGGCAACGTCCGCCACTGGCCGCGGATGACCTATGAACAGCTCGCCCGCGTCTTCCCCGATGGCCGCACCGTTCACGTGCCGTCCAACGGCAAGCCGCTGCCCGGCTATCAGCTCGCCTTGGCCGAGATCGCCAAGCGCGGCAACGGCGACAGCGCCTTCACCTTCGAGAAGCCGAAGAGCCTGCTCGCCTCGCTGTTCAAGCGCCCGGCGACGAATGACGAGGACGAGGCCGCAACCGACAACGCCACCGCCGCCGCGACCCCGCCCGCGGCTGCGGCCAAGGCGGCGGCGACGCCCGCGCCGGTCGCCGTGGCTGCGGTGGCCCAGACCCCCGAGCAAGAGCTGTTCCCGCTGCCGCGCGTGAGGCCCGCCTCCGCGCCGAGCTACCAGGTTGCCTCTGCCGACGACGATCAGGTGCTGCCGGCGCCGCGGCCGGTCCGCCAGGAGAGCGCGCGCAACGAGCGGGCTCCGCAGACGCCGGCCGACATCATCAATTCCCGCGGCTTCTGGGGTGATACGCCGCCGACGCAGCCGCGGCAGGCCACGCCGGCTCAGGTCGCCGCTCTCAGCGCCCGCCAGGCACTTGCCAAGGCCGTCGAGGCCGAGCCGACCGCCAGCGTCTCGCGGGCGTTCGACGCGCTGGCCTATGCGCCGGTCGCCTCGCCGCTCGATCGCGCCCAGATCGTCGCCGCCAGCGCGCCGATGCCGCGTCATCTGCGGACGGGTTCGACCACCCGCCACACCGCGCGCAACGTCGCCGCGGTCAACGAGGCCAGCACCATCGTCGCAAAGGGACATCAGGGGCCACAGGGCCGCGTCACGGTATCGACCCGGATCGCCGCCGCGGCGAAGAACGACACCGTGTGGATGCGCGCGATGATCCTGGCGCCGAGTGCCAGCACCGCGATGTCGGCAACGCCGCTCGGCGAGCCGGACATGACCGCCATGAGCATGCATTTCGTCAAGCCGCAGACCACGGTCGCGATGAACTTCGCCGATGATGTGCAGCCCGGCATGGTGTGCGAGCGCTTCACAGGCACCGCCGTGGCCAGCCTGCCGACCATGGCGTTCCAGACCGCGGCGCTGCGCTGAGCGGCCTGCCGTCGAACCGCCGATACCCTGATCGCCTTATGGCTTACACGCGCTGCGGCAGCAGCGCCCTACAGCATGCCGAGCGCCTGCATGTAGGTTTCGAGGATGGTCTCCTCCTCGGCGCGCTCGTCGGCGTCCTGCTTGCGGAGGCGGATGATGGTGCGCAGCGCCTTGACGTCGAAGCCGTTGCCCTTGGCCTCGGCATAGACATCCTTGATATCGTCGGCGATCGCCTTCTTTTCCTCTTCGAGCCGCTCGATCCGTTCGACGATGGCCTTGAGCTGATCTTTGGCGAATCGGGTCGCGGGCTCGTCATTGACGGCGGCGGCAGCGGTGGCCATCTCGTACTCCTACTTCAACGGAACCTGGATATCGAACGGTTGCAGCGACCGCGAGACGCGTCACGTCGCGGCCTGACACTCGGGAGTGGGGCGCCTTTCGTCAAGCAGCGTCCCGCCTCATCCACAAGGGTCCCCACAGGGAAATCATACGCGGCGCGTGGCGCACGCCTCACTGACGTCAATGCCCGCGCTGGGCCTTGGCCATTGCCGCGGTCTGCTCCGGACTCGCGGGTCCCTGATGGAGGTCCTTCCAGGTTTCATAGGGCATGCCGTAGATCGCCTCGCGGCTATCGTCCTTGCTCAGCGGAATGCCGCGGGCATCGGCCTCCTCCTTCATCCAGTTGGCGAGGCAATTGCGGCAGAATCCGGCGAGGTTCATCAGATCGATGTTCTGGACGTCGGTGCGCTCGCGCAGATGCGCCACCAGCCGTCGGAATGCGGCGGCCTGCAGTTCAGTGGCGGTTTTGTCATCGAGGGTCATGGCAGCACTCCAGGAACGGCAGTCAACGTTAACTGAAAATGGGGGTTCACACAGAATTTTCCACATTGCCGGAGAAAATCGGCGACAAAGAGCCACCGGGTCACGCTCCGTTGACCGATCTGTCCCGCTCACGCAAACTCTTCGATGATCTGCTATAGCCTTACACGATGACTGCAGACGATTCTGATCCCTTCCGGCTTGCCTCGCGCCGCCGCATTCCGACGGCGGTGATGATCGCCGTATTCGCTCTGCTGCTCTGCGGCTGGAGCGGACCGGCGGCAGCCGACTTCCGTCTCTGCAACAATACGTCGAGCCGGGTCGGCATTGCCCTCGGCTACAAGGATGTCGAGGGCTGGGTGACGGAAGGCTGGTGGAACGTGTCGTCGCGCAGTTGCGAAACCCTGCTAAGGGGGACATTGATCGCCCGCTACTATTACATCTACGCGGTCGACTACGATCGCGGCGGTGAATGGTCCGGGCAGGCCTTCATGTGTTCACGCGACAAGGAATTCACCATTCGGGGCACCGAGAACTGCCTGGCGCGCGGCTATGACCGCACCGGCTTCTTCGAGGTCGATACCGGCGAGCAGCGTTCATGGACCGTCCAACTGACCGAAGCCGGCCAGCAGCAGCCCGGCGGCCCCGCGCCAGGCCCGCTGCCGGGCATGCCAAACGCGCCGCACGGCCCGCAACCCGGCGCCGCGATGCCGCCCGCCCCGATGCCGGGGCCGAAACCATGAGACGGCTGCGGCGCATCAAGATCCTGGCCACGCTGGGTCCCGCGTCCTCCGACAGCGCCATGATCCGGCGGCTGTTCGAGGCCGGCGCCGACGTGTTTCGAATCAATATGAGCCACACGCCGCACGACAAGATGCGGGAGCTGGCGAAGACGATCCGCAGCGTCGAGAGCAGCTATGGCCGTCCGATCGGCATCCTGGTCGACCTGCAGGGCCCGAAGCTGCGCCTCGGCTCGTTCGCGGACGGGGTGATCCAGCTCAACAACGGCGCCCGCTTCGTTCTCGATTCGAATCCCAAGCCCGGCGACGTCACGCGGGTGCATCTGCCGCATCCGGAGATCCTCGCCGCGCTGAGGCCCGGCCATGCGCTGTTGCTCGATGACGGCAAGGTGCGGCTGATCGTCGAGGAGGCGGCGCCCGAGCGCGCCGTCACCCGTGTGGTGATCGGCGGACGAATGTCCGACCGCAAGGGCGTCAGCCTGCCCGACACCGACCTGCCGATGTCGGCGATGACGCCAAAGGACCGCGCCGACCTCGAGGCGGCGCTCGCCACCGGCATCGACTGGGTCGCCCTGTCCTTCGTGCAGCGTCCGGAGGATGTGATCGAGGCCAAGCGCATGATCCGCGGCCGCGCCTCGGTGATGGCCAAGATCGAGAAGCCGCAGGCGATCGACCGCCTCGCCGAGATTCTCGACGTCTCCGACGCGCTGATGGTGGCGCGCGGCGATCTCGGTGTCGAGCTGCCGGTCGAGCGGGTGCCGAGCCTGCAGAAGCAGATGACGCGCATGGCGCGCAAGGCCGGCAAGCCGGTGGTGGTGGCGACCCAGATGCTGGAATCGATGATCCAGGCGCCGGTCCCGACCCGCGCCGAGGTTTCCGACGTTGCCACCGCGGTCTATGAGGGCGCCGACGCCATCATGCTGTCGGCGGAGTCGGCCGCCGGCAAGTTTCCGGTCGAGGCGGTCTCGACCATGAACCGGATCGGCGAGGAAGTGGAACGCGACCCGACCTATCGCGGCGTGCTCACCGCGCAACGTTCCGAACCGGAGCCCACCGTCGGCGATGCCATCGCCGACGCCGCCCGGCAGATCGCCGAGAACCTGGAATTATCCGCCATCATCTGCTGGACCAGTTCGGGCGCCACCGCGCTGCGCGTCGCCCGCGAACGGCCCAAGCCTCCCGTGGTTGCGATCACGCCGAACCTCGCCACCGGGCGCAAGCTGTCGCTGGTGTGGGGCGTGCATTGCGTCGTCGCCGAGGACGCGCATGACCAGGACGACATGGTCGACCGCGCCGGCAGCATCGCGTTCCGCGACGGCTTCGCCAGGAACGGCCAGCGCATCATCGTGGTCGCCGGCGTACCGCTCGGCACTCCGGGCGCCACCAACATGCTGCGCATCGCCTATGTCGGGCCGAGCAGCGAGGCGGACGTCTAGGGCATGATGGGCATGAGGTTTGTCCGACCGCATCAGCCTGAGTTGCGAGCGGCATAAGCCGCGCGCCTCGAGGGATGAATCAAGCCCGTGGGGCTTACTCCCTCGCCGCGGCTTGCGGCCGCGACGCGGGATTGAGCTCGACCGCGAGCGGCGACTGCAGCACCAGCATCTGCGAATTGCTGGCGATCTCGATGCCTTCCTCCTGAAACCGCTGTTTCAGCCGGCGGTTGAACTCGCGCTGCACCGGCCAGCGGCCGCTGTTGGTGCAGCGGATCTGCCCCACCAGCGTGACGGTCGAGCCGTCGACCTTGTCGACGCCCCACAATTCGAGATCGCCGCGAATCAGGAACTGATACTGCGGATCCTGCCGCATGCCGACCACGATATCCTGCAGCAAGGCGCTGACCCGATCGATATCCTCCTTGAAGGCGACGCTGACGTTCACCGAGGCGTTGCCGACGCCGCGGCTGGCATTGGTGACACTGGTGACGGCGCTGAACGGAACGATATGTACGGCGCCGTCCCCCGCGCGCAGCCGGATGGTGCGGATCGAGACGTCCTCGACCGTCCCGGTCAGGCCGGATACGGTGACCAGGTCGCCGACCTGGACCACGTTCTCCAGCAGCAGGAACAGCCCGGTGATCAGGTCCTGCACCAGTTTCTGCGATCCGAAGCCGATGGCGATACCGACGATACCAGCGCCCGCGAGCAAGGGCGCGACGTTGACGCCGATCTCGCTGAGCGCGGTGAGCGCGACGATGGCAAGCATCACGCAGAGCAGCACGGTGCGCAGGATCGGCTGAAAGGTGCGAAGCCGCGCCGCGCCCGCCACCTGGCCGGTCCGCGTCAGCGTGGCGAGCTGGCGGTCCATCAGCGCATTGGACGCCTCCCATAGCCCGACGGCCACGGCCGCCGCGACACCTACGGTGAGGACGGCGGACAGCAGACGCCCGCCGATCTGGCCGCCATAGAACCAGAGCATGGTATCCACGCCCCAGACCTGCAGCAGGGCGATGGCCGCGATCACCGCGATCACCGCGGAGGCGATGCGGCGGAGCAAGGGAAGGTAGCGATTGGCGCGGGTCTCAAGTCCGGGAAAGCGCTGCAGGACATCGGCATTGATACGGAAGCCGCGATCGATCAGGCTCAGGATCAGGATCGAGGCCAGCCGCGCCGCGATCAGCACCGCAATGGTGCCGGCGACATATTGCAGCAGCAGCGCGTAGCCGTCGCGGATGTTCAGCGCCCAGATCAGCCACAAGGCCATGACCAGCGCGATGGCGAGATAATGCCAGAGCGCCGCGATCCGGTTGCGGACCGTCGGCAGCAGGCCCTGTGCACCGCGTGGCGAACGGATCAGGCGCGCCACCTGCGCCCGGATTTGCAGGATCACCACCACGATCAGAAGGTGCACCGCGAGCGACGCCAGCCGCAGCAGCGCAGCGTAGCCGATCGGATGCAGGCCGAGCAGCAGCGCGACATTGGCGAAGGTGAAGCCGGTGATGCCCACGGTGACGATGCGCCGCGTCCAGACATCGATATAGGCCGCCGTTTCCTCGCGGGTGGTGATGATCCCGAGCGGACCGATCAACGTGCGGACCGAAACGATCAGGGTGCGGCAGAGCGCATAGGCGTTGAGAATGGCCAGGATGACCAGGCGCGGCGTGGTGAGTTCACCGATATGGGTTCCAAGCAGCAGCGCGCCCACCGTGAGGAATGCCACGATCGGCAGCAGCTCGACCATCAGCCGCGCCAGCACGAACGGCACCCGCAGCAGCGACTGCCACCAGCGCGACAAGCGGAGCCGCCGCCTGCGCAGCTCCGGCTCGGCGCCGATGTCCGCCGCCGAAGACGGCGGATCGGAGATCGCCTCGGTCTGAATGCGGGCGCCGGCGACGCGCGGCGTCCGCGCATCGAGCGCGCGCAGCGGCCGCTGCAGGGCCCACCAGACCAGCCGCTCCACCGCAAAGGCGAAGCCGAACACGACGGCGAATTTCCAGGCGATGTCGAGAAGCTGACGATAGGCGGCGGGATCCGTCGTGGTCTGGACCACCCAATACCAGAGCGCCGGGAAGTGGGTGATGCTGCGCGCGGCCCAGGCAATCTCGCGCGAGGCGTCGGCCATCAGCGAGGAGATCTTGAGCAGCAGTTGCGCGCCCAGGCCATCGGCGTTGAGCGTCGGGGTCGCCTCCGGCTTCGCCGCCTCCTCCCCTGCGGGCGCCTCCTGCGCCTTCGGCGCCGCCTCGTCCGCAGACGGCTGGTCGGACGGCGCCGTCTTGTCGGTCTGGCCGGCCGGCTCGGACCCGGCCTTGCCCTGCTCCGGCGCCGTCTTGGCGATGGTGCGCAGGGTCTCGATGATCTGCTTGCGCCTGGCGTCATCCTCCAGGGTCTCGAGCGCCCGGCGCGCCTCCTCGGGGGTGATCGCCTCCACGGACCGATGAGCGGGCGCCGCAGCCGGCTTGGTCTGCGTCTGCGCCAGCGCGGCGCCCACGGTAAGCAGCAGCGCAGCAATGATCAGCGGCAAGGATGTGTGGCGCAACGGACCCTCTCGGCTCGGTCAGATCGTGATGTCGCAATTCGGCGCATCGAAAGCCCGCCCACGCGGGACACGCCGCCAGCCTGACGGCCTCCGCTCGATGACTTCCGGTGATGGCAAGGAAAACCTCCGTCCACGATGCTGATCCGCCCGCAGCAGCCGGCGAGCAGGCTCAGATATCGCGTCCCTCGACCTTCTCGGTGAGGGTTTTGACCAGCTCGGGAATTTTCTCAAGATGCGGATTGATCGCCAGCGCCTTGCGGAAGGCATCGAGCGCACGCCGATCATCGCCGAGATCGCGCATGATCATGCCAAGCCCCGCCAGCGCCCCGAAGTGACGCGGCTCGCGGGCAAGCACCTGCTCGAGATCGCGCAGGGCATGATCATAATCATCCTTGAGGTAATAGATGGTCGCGCGCCGATTCCAGGCCTCCACATAATCGGGCCGGAGCTGGACCAGCGCGTCCAGCAGTTCGAGCGCGACATCCAGCTGCTTGGCATCGACCGCCGTCTTGACGCGCGACATCAGCAGCTGCGCGGTATCGCTCGGCGTCGCCATCCACAGCGCCCAGATCCGCGCCTCGACATGCCGGGCGCTGGCCTCGTCCGGGGCGGCCTTCAGCGCCCCGAACAGGAAGCCGAGGCCGCGGCTGCGGTCGGCGCGTATATCGGGCAGTTTCGATGGCGGCTCCGGCGGCTTGTCGTCCAGCAGGCGGTCGCCCGGTTGCCGGCCCGGCGCGCCGGGTGGCTGCTGCGCCGCGGCCGTCCATATCGGTGCGAGCAAGGCCAGCGCAATGACCCCGGCCCGGATCGGCACGCCGGCACGCGCGCCGCATCCCAGGATCGAATGTGCGAAATTCAGCGTCATGGCTGCGAGTCTAGCCATGACTTATGGCGCAGGAAAGGACGTTCGCCGGGGAAATGCACGCGATGAGGCGCGCAATGCCATCCATCGCGGACGTCACGATCGGCGGGAGGACGCCCGAAGGCGCCCGGAGGGAACCTCAGCCTTGGCGGGCCTTGAAGCGGCGCTGCACCTTGTTGATCACGTAGACGCGACCACGGCGGCGCACAAGACGGTTGTTCCGGTTGCGGCTGAGCAACGATTTCAACGAGTTACGGACTTTCATGGGACAAATCCTACAGCGTTTGAAAGGCCGTGTGCGACGGGCCGTACAAGCCGAATAAACAAGGAAATCCCGCCAGCGGAGGCGCCGCGCGGGACGGGTGGGTTCTAATCAGCCGCGGCCGCCGTGTCAATCTTTCCAGGCCGGACGCAGGCGTAAATTTCAAGGTTTGCTGTCCTGCCGGGTCTCGAAGGTTTGATGGCACCGCCCGGACGGCCTTCCGTCTCGCAGCCCCCGCCGGCTTTACGGCATGGGCCGAATTGATTATGAGATATAACCAATTCGGCCGTGCGCCTTGTCTCCGCGCGGTCCTGAGGGAGGGCTGACATGCCGAATCTGGACGACGTCATCGCCATCGACATCCACACCCATGCAGAGGAGCCCTGCGGCGCCCATCCCGACGATGGCTATGATGATTTCCAGGCGGCGATGGCCGAATACTTCAAATCGCCGCACAAGCATCCGCCGACCGTGCCGGAGACCGCGGCCTATTACCGCTCCAAGAACATCGCCGCGGTGATCTTCCCGGTCGATGCCGAACGCGAGACCGGCTTCCGCCGCTACAACAATTACGAGATGGCGGAACTGGCGGCGCAGAATTCCGACGTGCTGATTCCCTTCGCCAGCATCGATCCCGCCAAGGGCAGGGTCGGCGCGCGCGAAGCACGCAACCTGATCGAGAACTACGGGATCAAGGGCTTCAAATTCCATCCGACCATGCAGGGATTCTACCCCAACGACCGGATGGCCTATCCGCTCTATGAGGCGATCGCCGAGGCCGGTTCGATCGCGCTGTTCCATACCGGACAGACCGGGGTGGGCTCGGGCATGCGCGGCGGCAACGGCATGCGGCTGAAATACTCCAATCCGATGTATATCGACGATGTCGCGGTGGATTTCCCCGACATGAAGATCATCCTCGCGCACCCCTCTTTCCCCTGGCAGGAGGAGGCGCTGTCGGTCGCGACCCACAAGCCCAACGTCTATATCGATCTCTCGGGCTGGTCGCCGAAATATTTCCCCCCGATCCTGGTGCGCTACGTCAACACGCTGCTGCAGGACAAGATGCTGTTCGGCTCCGACTGGCCGGTGATCACGCCGGACCGCTGGCTCGCCGATTTCGCCAAGATCGACGTCCGCGACGAGGTCCGGCCCAAGGTGCTGAAGGCCAACGCGCGCCGGCTGCTCGGGATGTAGCCGCACAGCGGCGATGCGTGCGCCGGCCTTGAAACCGATGGCCAATCCGGCGACAACCGGGAACAGGCACGGCGACAGCCGAGGCTTGTGTCCCCGTTCGACCATGGAGAGGGCCGGTGAGCATCAAGGCGGTTGTGTTCGACGCCTACGGAACGCTGTTCGACGTGCAGTCGGTCGCGACCGTCACCGAACAGACCTTTCCCGGACACGGCGAAATCATCACCCAGATCTGGCGCATCAAGCAGCTCGAATATAGCTGGCTGCGCTCGCTGATGGGCCGCTATGCGGACTTTTCCGCGATCACCCGCGATGCGCTGGCCTACACGCTGCGCTGCCTCGGCCTGCCTCATGATGATGCCGCCTTCGAGCGGATCATGGAGAAATACCTCCACCTCGACCTCTATCCCGATGCGCGGGAGGCACTCGACGCGCTGCGCGACCGCAAGCTGGCGACCCTTTCCAACGGCAGCACCGAGATGCTGAACGCGCTCGTGCGCAACAGCGGGCTCGACAGCGTTCTTGCCGCCACCATCAGCGTCGACGAAAAACGCATCTTCAAGCCGCACCGCGATACATATGCGCTGATCGAGGAGAAGCTCGGCACCTCTCCGGCCGACGCGCTGTTCGTCTCTTCGAATCCGTGGGACGCCTGCGGCGCCAAAGCGTTCGGCCTCCGCGTCGCCTGGATCGAGCGCGTCACTCCGGAGGTGATGGCGCGCGAATGCGCCAGAAGCGACCTTGTGCCGCCGCTCGTCATGTTCAAGGCGTTGCGCATGCAGATGGACGAGCTCGGCGTGACGCCGGACTATCGCATCGCGGCACTGTCCGACCTTCCCGCGCTGGCCGCCGCCGGCTGAACCTCTCACTGTTCTCCTACGGAAACCGAAGATGACTGTTGAATCCGTTCGCGCGTTCTTTCGCGCCCACGCCCCCGAGATTGAGGTGATGGAATCCGACAAGAGCTCCGCCACGGTGCAGCTCGCCGCGGAGGCGTTTGGCGTGAAGCCGGAGGAAATCGCCAAGACCTTGTCGCTGCGGGTCGGCGACCGTTACGTGCTGGTGGTGGCGAAGGGCACGGCGCGGCTCGATAACAAGAAGGCCAAGGCGGTGTTCGGCGCCAAGCCGCGTATGCTCGGCGCCGAAGAAGTGGTCGAGGTCACCGGCCATCCCGTCGGCGGCGTCTGCCCGTTCGGACTGAAAACGCCGCTGGCGGTCTATTGCGACGTGTCGCTGAAGGCGTTCGACGTCGTGGTG
>Ga0180222_1000813_pt1 | contig 39542 bp, 39 predicted proteins | sample eDN5th37CKraftOP_FD_151336 | JGI IMG/M metagenome (GOLD analysis project Ga0180222, IMG submission 151336) | Enriched Organic Plus compost microbial communities from Emeryville, California, USA - eDNA 5th pass 37_C Kraft OP (version 2) (version 2) ...
TTCCAGCCCGACCGCGCCCATACGCTCGAACTGGTGCGCCGGGCCGAGGCGGCGGGCTATGGGCTGCTGATGGTCACCGTCGATGCGTCGGTCAAGCATTCCACCTTCACCCTTCCCCCCGGCGTCGAGGCGGCGAACCTGCGCGCCATGCCCCGGATCGCGCATCAGGCCGACCCGATCGGCGGGAATATCCTGTTCGGCACCGCGCTGATGGACGCCGCGCCGACATGGGACGATATCGACTGGCTGCGGTCCCAGACCCGCCTGCCGCTGGTGCTCAAGGGGCTGTTGTCCGCCGAGGACGCGAGGCGCGCGCTGGATCATGGCGTCGACGGCATCGTCGTTTCCAATCATGGCGGCCGGGTGCTGGACGGTCTGGTCGATCCGCTCGACGCCCTGCCCGCGATGGCGGACGCAGTGGGCGACCGGATGCCCCTGCTGCTCGACAGCGGCGTCCGGCAGGGAACGGACATCCTCAAGGCCCTGGCGCTGGGGGCGAAGGCGGTTCTGGTCGGCCGGCCGCAACTGCACGCGCTCGCCGTGGCGGGCCTGCCGGGCGTCGCCCATATGCTGCATATCCTGCGCGCCGAACTGGAGCTGGCCATGGCGCAGACCGGCCGCCCCTTCCCGCAGGCGATCGACCGGACGATACTCTCCGCCTGACCGGCAGGATATTCCCTAAACTATTGATCGAATTGGCTTTGTGACCAACCCTTTCCGATGATAGAAAAGCCGTGCGGCGGGCTGTTGTGCACGGAAGGCTGTCGATGGACAGGAAGTTGGCGAGCGAACGCGATTCCGAACAAAAGGCGCTGGCGGCGCGGTGGAGCATCGCCGCCGAGGCGATCGAGGCGCTCGCCGGCGCGCGATCGCTGGAGGCGGTGGTCAGCGTGCTGCGCGCCTTCGCGCGGCGCGCGGTGGGCGCGGACGGTATCGCGATCGTCCTGCGCGAGGAGGATCACTGCCATTATATCGCCGAAGACGCGATGGAGCCGCTCTGGTCGGGGCAGCGCTTCCCGATCGCCAGCTGCGTGTCGGGCTGGGCGATGGAGCATCGCGAAACGGCGGTGATCGCCGATATTTTCGACGATCCGCGCGTGCCGGTCCACGCCTATCGCGACACCTTCGTCCGCTCCATGCTGATGGTGCCGATCGGCCGGACCGAGCCCATCGCCGCAGTCGGAGCCTATTGGTCCGAAGCCGGGCAGCCGACCGACAGGGAAATCGGCCTGCTGGAAGCCCTGGCCCGCGCCGCTTCCCTCGCCCTCGACAATGAGCGGCTCTCGCGCCGCGCATAAAGGCTATAGGCCCGCCGCGTTCTCCAGCGCTTCCATATCGGCGTCCGACAGGCCGAAATGGTGCCCCACCTCATGGATGAGGACGTGCACCACAAGATCTTCCAGCGTCACCCCGGTCTCGATCCATTCGTTGAGGAGCGGCATGCGGAACAGCGAGATCATCGGCGGCATGTCGCCCGTCGACCAGATCGACTGCTCGCTCAGCGGGCGGCCCTGATAGAGGCCGGTCAACTCCCACGGGTCCTCGATCCCCATGTCGCGCAATATGTCGTCGTCGGCGAATTCCTCGACCCGGACGACGATGTCCGCGAGATGGTCCGCAAAGGGGGCCGGGAGGCTTCTGATCGCGTCGGTCGCCAGTTTTTCGATGGTTTCCCCGTCCGGGGCCGGGCCAATTCTCTCCGCCATGGCCGCACTATAGGGAATATTCCGGATGCGGGCGAGAGGCAATGCGCCGTATCCGGGAAGGACGCCGCCCGACGGCGCCGGTAGCAGGCCGCTCCGTCAAGCGGCCTGCTTCTGGCTTGCTCAGCGTTGCTGCTGCTGGCCCTTGTCGCGGCGTTCGGCATTGCCGCCCTGCTGCTTGCGCTGGTCGTTCTGCTGCTGTTGCTGCTGCTGATCGCGCTTCTGGCCGGGCTGCTGGCCCGGCTGTTGGTTCTGGTTTGCCATTGGTTCATCCTTCCTGACAAGCGCCGGGGGGTGGCGCCCTGAACGAACTGGCGGCCGGGGGATTATGTTCCGCTCGGTTCACCGCAAAGCGGAACCATGCTCCGGCTGTTTCATTGATCTTCCACCATTTATTGGAGAGGCATCATGCGCGGCGAGATATGGAGCATCGTTATCATCGGCGGCCCGATCCTGCTGGCGCTGGTCCTGCTGTACGCGCTGTTGAGAAACAGGACGCAGCGGAACCAGCCGCCCATGGACGTTACGGAACGCGGCACCCGCGAATTGCGGGAACAGCTGGATCGCGACGACAAGCAGGGCGGCTCCTGACGGATTCGCCCCGCATAACCGCTAGTAAATCTGGCCCAGCCCCTGATTATTGCCTTCGGCCACTTCCCCCTTGCGCGCGGCCGGAACCTCCGGTGCTTCCTCTTCGGGCGATGCGTCCCCGCTCCTTCGCAGCCGCGCGGTCATGCCGGTGGCGGCCGCATCGTCCAGCACCTGCTGATCGTCGGGAATCTCCGGCGGCGGGGCTTCCTTCGGCGCGGCCTGCACATTGCCGGGCGCGGCTTCGGGTTCGGGCGGCGGCGGTGCCTCGTCCGGCACGACCGGGGCGGAGACGGCGTTCTCCTCGCCCGTATCGGGCTGTTCCGGCTCCCGGTCACTACAGGCGCCGAGGGCGATGGCGGCCGCCAGCGGCAGCAGCAGGGCAAGGCGGCGATAAGGAAAGGGCATGGATCAGGATTCCCTTGAAGCGGCGGCGGCGGCCGGTTGGGCGGTGCGGCGCGAGGCCTCTATCTTCGCGGCGAGCAGCCGGTCCCAGCCATACGGATCGTTGCGGAAGTTCATCACCCCGTTATTGCCCGCAAAGGCCGTCCAGTACAGCAGATAGACCGACACCTGCCGCGACAGGGCGAGGCGCTGCGTCTTGCCGGTATCGATCAGCGCCTGCACGTCGTCGCTGAAATCCGGATTGCCGCGCAGCATCAGCTCGGCCAGCGGGATCGGCTTTTCCAGCCGGATGCAGCCATGGCTCGCCAGCCGGTCATAGCTGGCGAATTTCCCGCGTGCCGGGGTGTCGTGCAGATAGACGGCGAAGGGATTGTCGAAATCGAACTTCAACCGGCCGAGCGAATTGGACGGGCCGGGCGCCTGCTGGAGCCGCTCGCCGCCGTCGGGCGTCTTGATGAAGCGATAGCCCTTTTTGATGAGCGTCTGACGGCCCTGCGGCAGCAATTCCTTGCGGGCGATGGAGGTCGGCACGTTCCACGGCGGATTGACGACGATGGAATGGATGCGGCTGACCAGCATCGGCGTTTCGTTGCCCGGCCGTCCGGTGACGGCGCGCATGGACATGACGGGCCTGTCGCCCTCGAACACGGTCAGCACGGCCGCCGCGATGTTCACCTGCACGCGGTTGACCGGCATGTCGCGCGGCATCCAGCGCCACCGCTCCATATTCGCCATGATCGAGGCGATCCGGTTTTCGACCGGCACGTTGAGCGCGTCGAGCGTGGCGGCGTCGAGCACCCCGCTGGGCTTCAGCCCATAGCGGCGCTGCGCCCGCTGGAGCGCGGCGGCGAGGGTTTCGCCGGGCGCGCCGGTCTTGTCCTCGATCGCCAGCCGCTGGCGTATCGCGCTCTCGCCCGCCCCGGCGGAGAGCACCGGCCAGCCGCCCGCCTCGCGGATGCGCCGATAGGTCTGCAAGCCCTGCCGCAGATCTTCATAACCGGAATAGGGCGGCGCCTGATCGTCGATCCATTGTTGCAGCCTGTCCTCCGCCACGGCCCTGGCGAGGCCGGGGCGGGGATCGTAGGCGGCGGGGCGCAGCGCCCAGATGGACAGGAAATCGGCGGGGGCCACCCGGCCGTTGTGCAGCGCATGGGCGCGGTCGAGCACGGCCTCGATCAGCGCGTTTTCCGGCAGGGACTTGCCGTCGAGCGGCGCCTTGCCGATGCCCTGCGCATCGATGCTCTTCACCCATTTGGTCAGCAACGCCGCCTGCGCGGACGAAAGCGGCGGTATCGGCACCAGCGCCGGAGCGGTCGGCGCGATGGCCGGGGGCGGCGCGACCGGCGGCGCGGAGGGCGGCTGCGCGGGCATCTGCTGCGCGGACACGGCGATGGAAAAGACTGCCGCGATCAGGGCTGCGGCGGTTGGGAGGGGTCTGAAACGGAAGTGCATGACGCCCTCGATAGACCATCTCCGCCCGATCCTCAAAGCCTGGTTGTCGCAAAGCCGGGTTCGGCCGCAAAATCATGGCGATATCCCTTGCGAACCGGTCCGGGTGGCGACCTTTCGGCTGAATGCCGGCATCGATCCTCCCCTCCCCTAAAGGGGAGGGCCTAAGCCGCTTCACCACTCCAGTCCGGCTTTCAAGGAAATATAATCGCCAGAATCATGCCCTTGAACGCGCGATGCCGGTCGGGCATGCTCCGCCGCGCATCGCTGGCGCGGTGCGACCGGGCGGGGGGCCGTTCGCGAAGGAGGCGATCCCATGTCGAAAGTCAGCACCTGTCTTTGGTTCGGAAAGGACCTCGAAGCGGCGGTCCGCTTCTATGTCTCGCTCATTCCCGGCTCGGCGATCGGCCATGTCCAGCGCGCGCCCGGCCCGTGGCCCGGCGGCGAGGCGGGCGAGGTCATCCTGATCAGCTTCACCCTCGACAGGCAGCAATATCAGGCGCTCAACGGCGGCGCGCCCGCCGACTACGGCACCGCCGCCTCGATCTCCGTCGAATGCGCCGATCAGGCGGAAGTGGACCGGCTGTGGACGGCGCTGACCGAAAATCAGGGGTCGGAGATCGCCTGCGGCTGGCTCCGCGACCGCTGGGGCGTGCCGTGGCAGATCGTGCCGGCAATGCTGCCGCGCCTCCTCGCCGACCCCGACCCGGCGGTGGCGGACCGCGTGTTCCGGGCGATGCAGACCATGGTGAAGCTCGACATCGCCACGCTGGAACGCGCGGCGGCGGGGGAAGGCCCGGAAAGCCAAGGGGAAGGCGATGTATGATTTCCGGCCCTCCAACCCGGCGGACAAGGCCGCGCTCTATGCCGATCTGCTGGCGGCGGCGCGGGCGCTGGTCGCGGGCGAGGAGGACGCCGTCGCCAACATGGCCAACATTGCCGCGCTGCTGTGGCAATTGCTGCCGGACCTCACTTGGGCGGGCTTCTACCGGCTGGCCGGGGACGAGCTGGTGCTCGGCCCGTTTCAGGGCAAGCCCGCCTGCATCCGCATCCCGCTGGGCAAGGGCGTCTGCGGCACGGCGGCGGCGAGCGGCGAGACGCAATGCGTGCGGGACGTAGCCGCCTTTCCCGGCCATATCGCCTGCGATGCGGCATCCGCGTCGGAAATCGTCGTGCCGATCCGGCATGAAGGCAGGCTGATCGGCGTGCTCGACCTGGACAGCCCCCTGCTCGCCCGGTTCGACGAAGCGGACGTCATGGGGCTGGAAACGCTCTGCGACGCCCTCGCCCCGGCCCTTTCGCGCCAGGGGCGGCTTTTAGAACCTTGAAACCGGGTTGGGGCAGGAAGCAGGCGCGCAAGCGTCGTGCCATATGAGTTCACGCGGAGGCGCGGAGATAATGTCGCGACGCACAGGTTTCATGCTGGCGGCGGGAACTGGGGCAATATGGGCTCAAGGAGCCTGCGGCTCGTCCCTCTCTTCGCGTCTCCGCGCCTCCGCGCGCCCCGATTCTGCTTTACCGGCCGTGTCCGCTCAGCCGAAGGGCCGTCCCCCGAACCTGTGTGCAAGATATGATCGCCGCTAAATGCCTCCGACGATCGCGGGCCACCCGCCCGCATCCAGCCGCGCGGCCAGATCCGCCGCGCAGGCGTCCAGCACCTGGCGGCTGGTCGAGCGCACGACGAAATTGCACCCCACCCGCCCTTCGCGGAAAAAGGGATAGCTGCCGATCTGACTGCCTTCATGCGCATGCTCTGTCGACACCAGCAGGTCGGCGATCTCGCTTTCCGCAACCCAGCAGCCGATCTGCTCCGACAGCACCGGCGCGCCGCCTTCCAGCGATCCGGTCAGCGCGTCGAGCATGCCGGCGGTGATGTGCGGCACCCCCGCCATGATGAAGACATTGCCGTGGCGGATGCCCGGCGCGCCCGAAAAGCGGTTGGGGATGAGCGAGGAGCCTTCCGGCGCGCGCGCCATGCGCAGCCGCATTTCGGTGAGTCCGCCGCGCTCGGCATAATAATCCGCCAATATCGCCTGCGCGTCGGGGTGGACGACCACCGGCACGCCCAGCGCCCTTGCGATCGCATCGACGGTGATGTCGTCATGCGTCGGGCCGATGCCGCCGGTGGTGAAGAGATAATCGTGCCGGGTGCGCAGCTGGTTCACCGCCTCGACGATCGCGTCCTCGACATCGGGCACGACCCGCACCTCGCGCAGCCTTATGCCCTGCACGTTGAGCCAGCTCGCGATCTGGGCGATGTTGCGGTCCTGCGTGCGGCCGGAGAGGATCTCGTCCCCGATCACCACCAGCGCGGCCGTCCAAATCCGTTCGCTCATGCCCGTCCATTCCCCTGCAACACCGCCTTCAGCCGCGCATATCGATCCGGCGGCAACAGCTCCGACGGCCGGTAGAAGGACTCGAACGCCGGCACCCCTTCCGGCAGGGAAACCCAGGGCAGGCGGGTGGCGACATAAATGGCGGCATCGGGCGTGACGCCGCCCGGATCGTCCAGCGTCCCGGCGCGGACCGCCGACATGCCACGGCCCAGCCCGCCATAATGGCTCCACAAGGCGGTGCCGCAGGCCCGGCACCGGACGATCGCCTGCTCCGCCCCGCTGCCGGTCGGCACGCTGCTTTCCGTCACCTCGCCGGACAGCAGCGCGACCTCCTCCGTCTCCACGAACAGATTGACGGCGAAGGCGGAACCGCTCTGCCGCCGGCACAGCGAGCAATGGCACTGGTTGACGAAAATCGGCGCCGCCGACACGCGATAGCGCACCTGCCCGCAGGCGCAACCGCCTTCCCTCGCTGTATCGGACATGCTCGCCTCCTCGACTTGAACCGACCCATGCCCCCTTGCGGGGTGCGGATCAAGCCCCCGTTGCGACCGGCGGCGCGCCAACCCCCTCGTCAACCGGCCTCATCCTGTCTATATTGGCGGGATGACCGATTATATGACCATGACGGCGAGTTCGCCGCCGACCCGTTCGACCGCGATCAAGCTCTACGACGAAAGCGGCTTTGAGGGCATGCGCAGGGCCGGACGCCTCGCCGCCGAGATACTCGACGCGCTGGTGCCGCATGTGGCGCCCGGCGTCACCACCGGGGAGCTGGACGACATCGTCCGCCGCCTGACGATCGAGGGCGGCGGCGTGCCCGCGACGATGGGCTATCGCGGCTATACCCACAGCTGCTGCATCTCGATCAACAATGTGATCTGCCACGGCATTCCCGGCGACCGGGAATTGAAGGACGGCGACATATTGAACATCGACGTGACGCCGCAGGTCGACGGCTGGCATGGCGACAGCAGCCGCATGTACATCGCCGGGGAACCGTCGATCAAGGCGCGACGGCTGGTCGAGGTGACCTATGAATGCCTGATGCTCGGCATCGAGCAGGCGAAGCCGGGCAATCATCTGGGCGATATCGGCCATGTGATCCAGAGCCACGCGGAAAAGCACCGCTACGGCGTGGTGCGCGATTTCTGCGGCCACGGGCTGGGCCGGGTATTCCACGATTCGCCGGAGGTCGTCCATGTCGGCCGCCCCGGCACCGGGCCGGAGCTGAAGCCGGGCATGTTCTTCACCATCGAGCCGATGATCAACATCGGCAAGCCCGGCGTGCGCCTGCTGGACGACGGCTGGACCGCCGTGACCCGCGACCGCAGCCTGTCGGCGCAGTTCGAGCACAGCATCGGCATCACCGAAACGGGCTGCGAGATCTTCACCAAGAGCCCCAGGGGACTGGACTGCCCGCCTTATCTATAGGCGATCCCTTTCCTCTACCGTCACCCCAGCGCAGGCTGGGGTCGTAGGCCATGTCGCGCTCCCTCTCCGCAGATACCAGCCTGCGCTGGCATGACGCGATGAAAATGGCTGCAAAACAGCTACGATCAACGACGGACAGACAAACGAAAAAGGGGCCATGAAGGCCCCTTTTTTCCGCTTTATCCGATCGCCCGTCAGGCCTGCCGCGCCATCAGCCGGTCGCCCAGCGCCTGCAAGGTGATGTCCGGCAGGACCGCGGCGGGATTGTCGGCGCGCATCAGCTGGGCGAGCCAGTGGCAGCGCTGCCCCATTTCGTCGAGATGCTGCAACCGGGTCATGCAGCGCAGCATCACGTCCTCGTCGTGGCACAGCTCCACCCCAAGCTCCTCCAGATCCGCGCGCAGGCTTTCCAGCTCCGCCGCGATCTTCAGCCGCAGGTCGGCGGAAAGGGCGCATGGCGGCGGCGCGGAAAGGCGCTGGTCGAGGGAAGGCGGGACTTCAGGCGGCAATATCTCGTTCCTCGCAATGGGCCAATATCCTGGCCGCCAGATCGGGAAGCGGCAGTTGCGCCTCCACCGCGCCCTTGGCGATGGCCGCGGCCGAGGCCTCGAACAGCATCGCGCTGTCCTTGTCCTGGCACAGGGTCAGCCCGCCCATCTGCTTGACGGCGAGCATGCCCGCCGCGCCGTCGGTGCCCGCGCCCGACAGGATCACGCCGACCGCCCGGTCGCGCGCCGCCTTGGCGATGGTCGTCAGCAGCAGGTCGGCGGAGGGGCGCATGCCGTTCACCGGATCGCGCGCGATCAGGCGGATCGCGCCGCCCGGCCAGCGATCGATCAGCCCGTGCCGGTCGGGGTGGGACAGCACATAGACATGGCCGGGCTTCAGCGCCATGCCGTCCTCGGCCAGCTTGACCTCCGGCGCGATCGCCTTGTTCAGGCGCGAGGCGAACGGCACCGCCAGCCCGTCCTCCAGCTGTTGCAGCACGATCGTCGGCGGGCAATCGACCGGCCAGCCCGACAGCAGCTCGATCACCGCCGGGCCGCCGCCGGTGGAAGCCGAAATCGCGACGAGGCTGCCGTTCCATTTATAGGCGGAACCGTCGCTGACGGCGGCCGCCTTCTCGGCCGCGGCGGCCTTCGCCGCGACGGCATCGGCGTCATAGCGCTTCACCTTGCTCTTCGCGGCGGTGGCGACCAGCTTGCACAATTTGCCCGCGATGCTGGCGAATTCCTCAGTCGTCGCGCGGGCAGGCTTGTGGAAGCAGTCGACCGCGCCCAGCTCCAGCGCGCGCAGCGTCACTTCCGCGCCCTTTTCGGTCAGGGTGGACAGCATCACCACCGGCATCGGCCGGGTGGTCATGATCTCCTCCAGGAAATCGATGCCGTTCATGCCGGGCATTTCGATATCCAGCGTCACCACGTCGGGGCGCAGCTCCGCGATCATGTCCCGCGCCTCGTCGGCATTGGCGGCCGCACCGACCACGACAAGATTGCCGGCCTGTTCCAGCGCGCTGGAAAACAGCGCGCGCATCGTGATGGAATCGTCGACAACCAGAACCTTGATAGCAGCCATTTTATGCGTCCCTGATATTCGGTATTCTTCGATAGTCTGAAAAGGGGTCGGTCAGGCCCGGCGGCCGCCCACCGCGCCGCGCCCGCCGCCATGCCGCCGCCCGTAGTTCAGGCCGCCTCGGGCAGAACCGCGTCGGCCGTCAGGCCCGGCAGGTCAAGCACCATCACCATCCGGTCCTCCAGCGCCAGCAGGCCTTCGAGATAGGGCACCACCTCGTCCGATCCGGTCGCGGGGGCGGGCTGCATCTCTTCCTCCTGCGCGGTCACGATGTCGCTGACCGCATCGACGATCAGCCCGCGCAGCTGCGTGCCGACCTGCGCGACGATGATCACATGGCGGTCGGTCGGGTTCGCCGGTTCCCACCCCAGGCGGGCGGCCAGGTCGATGACCGGCAGCACCGTGCCGCGCAGGTTCACCACGCCCGCCACATAGGGCGGCACATGGGGCAGCCGGGTCGCGGGCGACCAGGCGCGAATCTCGCGAATCGCCATGATGTCGAGGCCGAAGCTCTGTTCGCCCAGGCGGAATGTGATCAATTGACGTGCCATGTTTCCGATCCTTGCCTCAAACGGCTTATCAATGGGTTACCCGGCGCAGCGCCGTGTCCAGCTTGTCCGCGTCGAACGGCTTGACGATCCAGCCCGTCGCCCCGGCCGACCGCGCGCGCGCCTTCTTTTCGTCGGAGCTTTCGGTCGACAGCACCAATATCGGGCAGTCGCGAAAGCGCACCTGGGAGCGCAGCGCCTCGATCAGGCCGAAGCCGTCCATGCGCGGCATGTTGATGTCGGTCACGATGACATCGATTTCCTCCGCACTGTCGGACAGCCATTCCAGCGCCGCCACGCCGTCCTCGGCCTGCGTCACCATATAGCCGCGCGATGTCAGCGCCGCCCGCAACAGGGCGCGCATGCTGGCGCTGTCATCCACCGTCAGCACATGAATGGTATCAGACATTTTTTCCGCTTTCCCTCACCTCAAAACAATTCCACTTCACCGCCGACCTGCCTGGGCCGGACGACGGGTTTCGCCGCCGGAGCGGCAGCCGCCTCGATCACCCGGCACCGCGTCCTGCCCAGCACCGGGTCGAACTCGATCCGCCGGGCCGATTCGCCCCCGGTATCCTCCCGCACCAGCGCAATCCCCTCATCCCTGAGGAAACCGCGCGCGAACAGCGCATTGGCGTCGCCGATCCGCGCCATGCCCGAATGCATGTTCGCGCCCCCGTAGACATGCGCCTTCATCCGCGACTTTACGCCGCCACGTGTCATCATCTGGTTAATAAGCAGTTCCATCAGATAAACGCCGTAATTTCTGTCGGCTATCGTGCCGCTGCCGGGGCTGGGCTCGGCCAGCAGGAAATGGTTCATCCCCCCGACCTGCGCGACCGGATCATAAAGGCAGCAGGCGATGCAGCTGCCCAGCACGGTGGTCAGCATTTCCGGTTCGCCGGTGCCGACATAGACCTGTCCCTGCATGACGGTGACGCGGCGCACCCGCCTTCCGCCCTGCACATCGGTCGTCACGAACATGGTTACAGCCCCGCCACGGCCAGCGCGCGCTCGGCGATGCGGGGCAGCGGCAATATCTTTTCGGCCGCGCCCATGTCGGCCGCCGCGCGCGGCATGCCGTAGACGGTGCTGGTCGCCTGATCCTGCGCGATGGTATGCGCGCCCGCCTGCCGCATCGCGAGCAGCCCACGCGCGCCGTCCTGCCCCATGCCGGTCAGCAATATGCCGACCGCCGCCGGACCGAGCGAGCGGGCGACCGATTCGAACAGCGTGTCGATGCTGGGGCGATGACCCGAAACCGGGTCGCCCGGCTTCATCGTCGCGGTAAGGCGGCCTGCGGTGCCGACGACCGCGTGCCGGTCGTTGCCCGGCGCGACATAGACATGGCCGGGCAGCAGCGGCATGCCCGATTCGATCAGCCGCACCGTGACCGCGCATTGCTTGTCCAGCCGGTCGGCCATCGCCGGGGCGAAGGCCGCGCTGATATGCTGGACGATGACCGTCGGCGGGCAGTTCTGCGGAAAGGACGGCAGGATATGGTGCAGCGCCTCGACCCCGCCGGTGGAGGCGCCGATCGCGATCAGTTGCGCCGGGACGCCGGTGCGTCCGGCGGAAATCCCGGCGGAGAGGGCGATCGCCTCGCGCGACACCGCCGCCGCGGCCGGGGACGGCGCCGCCGCCCGCCCGCCCGACCCGCGCCACTGGCTCGCCCGCGCGGCGGAGCGGACCATGGTCGCCAGCGCGCCGCCGTCATGATCGAGCAGGTTCATGATCGACCCGTCGGGCTTGGCGTAGCAATCGACCGCGCCCAGCTCCAGCGCGCGGATCGTCGTTTCCGCGCCCTTGCGCGTGACGCCGGACACGATCACCACCGGCATCGGGCGCAGGCGCATGATCTTTTCGAGGAAGTCGAGGCCGTTCATTCCCGGCATCTCGACATCCAGCGTCACCACGTCCGGGTTCATCTCGCGGATCATCACCCGCGCCTGCTGCGCGTCGGCGGCGGTGCCGATGACCTCCAGATCCGGCTCGCTGCCCAGCATGCGCGACAACAGCGCCCGCATGGTCGCGGAATCATCGACGATCAGTACCCGTGTCTTCACGCCTGGTCCTTTCGATAGATGGTGCTTCCCACCAATGACATCACCTGCTGGGCAGGCCCCCCGACCCGCTCGCTGTGGCCGATATAAAGATGCCCGCCGGGCAGCAGCTGGTCGGCGAAGCGGGCGACCAGCCGGTCCTTGGTCGACTGGTCGAAATAGATCATCACGTTGCGGCAGAAGATCACGTCGAAGCCGCGCTTCATCGGCCAGGCGTTGAGCAGGTTGAGCCGCCGCACGCGGATCATCCCGCGCACGGCGGGCGCCATTTCCGTCTCGCCGTCGCGGGTGGAGGACCAGGCGCGGACCAGATCGGCGGGCACGTCCTTCAGCGCCTCGGCCGGGTAGCGCGCGGCCTTCGCCCCGGCGACCGCATGGTCGGCCAGGTCGGTGGCGAGGATGACGGTATTGCCCTTCAGGAACGGCTGCGCCTGCCCCTTGTCCGGCCCCAGCAGCGTCATCGCCAGCGAATAGAGCTCTTCCCCGGTGGAGCAGCCCGCCGACCACAGCCGGACCGGCTCCCCCGCCCGCGCCTTTTCCAGCAGCACCGGGCGCACATGGCGCGCCAGATGCTCGAAATGATGCGCCTCGCGATAGAAGAAGGTGTGGTTGGTGGTCAGCGCGTTGATCGCCTTGCGCAGCGCCGCCTCGTCGCCGCGGATCAGCTCGATATAGCGGGCGAAGGTCTGCCGCCCGCTTTCCCGCACCAGCGGGGCGAGCCGGGAATAGACCAGCGTCGCCTTGCCGGGCGGCAGGACGATGCCCGCTATCTCGTAGACGATGTCCCGGACGGCCTCGAAATCGGCGCGCGAATAGATTTGCGCGCTGATCCCCGGAAAGGGGGCGTAGCCGTCAGCTTCTGCCGCGATCATGCTGCCGCCAGCGCCCCGCTTTCCGCCGTGAAGTTGTCCGCGACCAGCGCGTCGACATCCAGGATCAGCGCGACCTTGCCGTCGCCCAGGATGGTCGCCCCGGCGACGCCGCTGATCGGCTGGTAATGCGCCTCCAGGCTCTTGATGACGAACTGGCGCTGGTCGACGATGCTGTCGACCATCAGCACCGCCTGCCCGTGGCTTTCGGTATCGACGACGATCAGCACCGCTTCGTCCGCGCTCTTCACCGCCTCGACCGCGCCGACCGCGAGGTCGAGCGGGACGATCGGCAGGAAGCGCCCGCGATTGTTCAGCACCATCAGGTTCTTGCCGACGAACTGCACATCGGCCTGTTCGGGCCGCAGGCTTTCGAGCACATGGGTGAGCGGGATCACCACGGTCTGGTCGCCCACGGTGACGATCATGCCGTCGGCGATCGCCAGCGTCAGCGGCAGCGCGAGGGTGAAGGTGCAGCCTTCGCCCGGACGCGATTCGATCGAGATGCGGCCGCCCAGATCCTTCACATTCTGGCGCACCACGTCCATGCCGACGCCGCGCCCGGAAATGTTCGACACCTGCTGCGCGGTCGAGAAGCCCGGCGCGAAGATCAGATGGTCGATCTCCTCATTGGAAAGCTGCGCGCCCGGCGCGACGAGGCCGCGCTCGATCGCCTTCTTCAGCACCACCTCGCGGTTGATGCCCGCGCCGTCGTCCGAAATGGAGATGAGGATGCGGCCGCTGCGCTGCTCGGCGGAGAGGTGCAACCTGCCCTCGGCGGGCTTGCCCCGCGCGAGGCGCACGTCCGGCGTTTCGAGGCCATGGTCGACCGCGTTGCGGATGAGGTGGGTTAGCGGCTCGCCGAGGCGTTCCACCACCGTCTTGTCCAGCTCGGTGCCCTCGCCGCTCATCGTCAGCTCGACGCGCTTGCCGGTGCTCGCCTCCAGCTCGCGCACGATGCGCGGCACGCGGGAGAAGACCGAGCCGATCGGCTGGGCGCGGATCGACATCGCGCTTTCCTGAATCTCGCGCGTCAGATGATCGAGCATGCCCATTTCGTCCATCGCCGACAGGCCGTGGCCCGCGAGGCGCTGGGCCATCATCGCCTGCGCGATCACCAGTTCGCCCACCGTGTCGATCAGCCGGTCGAGCTTGGCGAGATCGACGCGGACGGTCTGGCCGACCGCATTGACCGCGCGGGGCGCGGCCTGCGGCACCGCCGCTGCCGGAGCGGGATCGGCGGCCGGAGCGGAAGCCGGAGCCGCCTCGGCAACCGGCGCGGCCTCGACCGGCGCGCTGGCGACGGGAGCCGGAACCGGAGCTGGAGCCGGGGCGGGGACGGGCGCCGGAACCGGGGCGGCCGCCACGGGCGCCGGAGCCTCTTCCGCTTTCGCTTCCGCCGCCACGGCGACCGGCTCGACCGGCGCCAGCGCGACCGTCGCGCCGCCGAGGCCCACCGGTTCCATCGCGGCTTCGATCGCCAGTTCGCAATCGGTGCCGATGAAGTCGAAAATCTCTTCTATCTCTTCCTTCGTCGCCCGCGCGGGCAGGTGGAAGGTCCAGCCGAAATAGGCCTTTTCCGCATCCAGCGCGTCGAGCGTCGGCAGCGTGGCGGCATCGACCGCCAGGCAGCGCCCGCCCAGTTCGCCCAGCTCGCGCAGCATCAGCAGCGGCTCGCTGCCATTGGCGAGCGCGCCGTCGAGGAACCGCAGCCTGACATACCAGCCATAGGCCGCCTGCCCGTCCGCGCCAGCGGCGGCGGCAGGAGCAGCGGGAGCCTCGGCCTGCGCCGGGGCCTCGACCGCAAACGCCGCGATATCGTCGCCCTGTTCCATGCGGCGCTCGACCTCGGCGGCGGCGGCTTCGATCGCCGCGGCTTCCTCGGCGTCGACCGAAAGATCGCCCATCAGTCCGTCCAGATCGAAATCCAGACCCAGCTCATCCTTTTCTTCGGCGGCGGCGTCGGGGGCATCGGCACCGTCCGCCTGCCCTTGCGGGGCCGCGTCGCCGACCGGCAGGCCCGCCGCGACGCGGGCCGCGATCTCCTCCAGCTCCGCGCTGATCGCGGCATCGTCAGGCGCCTCGCCTTCCCCGCGCGCGGCCGTCACATGGTCGGCCAGCACGTCGAACGCGCGCAGCATCAGCGCATTGAGCCAGTCGCCCAGCGGCAGGTCGCCGTCGCGCACATAGGACAGCACCGTTTCGAACTTGTGGGTGAAGGCCTGTAGCAGCGTGAAGCTGAACGCGCCCGCGCCCCCCTTGATCGAATGGACCGACCGGAAGATGCCGTTCACCGTCTCGGCATCCGCCGTGCCGGACTGGCACGCCATCAGCCCTTCCTCCGCCTGGCTCAGCGCTTCCTCGCACTCCAGGAAGAAGATGTTCTGGATTTCCTCGTTCGTCATCTCGTTATTCCGTTTCCTGGCCCGCCCATAGGAATGCGCCGGTCAGCCCGGCAATGCGCGCCGCCCCCAGCATCGCGGAGGACGGGTGCACCGTCATCGTCACCGACCGGGCCAGCGCGGTCTGCTGCGCGCTCAGCAGCAGTTGCAGCCCCGCCTGCCCGATGCGTTCGACATCGCGCCCCTCGACCGTCACCTGCTGCCCCGGCACCAGCGTCCGGTCGAGGTGGGAGACGAGCGCCCCCGCGGTCGTCCTGTCGATCATCGAAGGTAAGGTTATCATCGTCATCGCTGCCGCCCCCGTTGATTAGAATTCCGACCAGTCGTCATCATCGACGACCATCGCGAGATTGCCCGCTCCGCGCTGCGAAGGCGCGGGAAGGGCGGCCGGCGCGACGGGTGCAGCGGACGGACGCCGGCCCTCCGCCGCCCGCGCCCGGCCATGGCCGCCGCCGGAAGAAACGGAGGTCGGAGCCGCCGCCGGAACCGCCGCGCCGTCGAGGCGGAAGCGCCCGACCAGCCGCGCCAGCTCATCCGCCTGCGCGGCGAGGCTGCGCACCGCCGCCGTCGATTGCTCGACCATCGCGGCGTTCTGCTGCGTCATCTTGTCCATCTCGCCGACCGCGACATTGGCCTGCTGCAACCCGGCCGACTGGGTTTCGGCCGATTCGGAGATCGCCGCGACCAGCGAGGTGACTTCCCCCACCCGCGAGACGATGCGGTTGAGCATCGCGCCGGTTTCCGCGACGAGGCTCACGCCCTGCTCGACCTGCTGCGCGCTGGTCATGATGAGCGAGTTGATATGCTTGGCCGCGTCGGCGCTGCGCTGGGCGAGCGCGCGGACCTCGTTGGCGACGACCGCGAAACCCTTGCCGGCATCCCCGGCGCGCGCGGCCTCGACCCCGGCATTGAGCGCCAGCAGGTTGGTCTGGAAGGCGATGCCGTCGATCACGTTGATGATCTGCGTGATTTCCTGCGCCGATTGCTCGATCGCCCCCATCGCCTGCACCGTGCGCTCGACGACCAGCCCGCCCTCGCTCGCTTCCCGGTGCGCATCGCCGACCGCCTGCGCGGCGCGGCGGGCGCTTTCGGCGCTCTCCTTCACCATGCCGGTGATCTCGTTCATCGAATGGGCGGTTTCCTGAAGCGAGGCCGCCTGCTGCTCGGTGCGCAGCGAAAGGTCCTGCGTCGCCGCGCGAATCTCGCTCGCGCCGGAATGAAGGCCGCGCGTCGCCTGGGCGAGGGAGCCTACCGTGTCCGACAGGCTGCCCATCGCTTCGTTGAAATGGCGGCGCAGATGCTCATAGGCGGCGGGGAACGCCTCCCTTATGCGAAAGGCAAGATCGCCCTCGGACAGCCCGGCGAGCCCGCGATCGATGACGGCCGCGACCTCTTCCTGCTGGCGCGCGCCGTCGCGCGCGGCCCGCGCCCGGCCGCACAGGGCCGAGCCTGCGCGCGCTATCTTGCCGGCGGCGCCTTCATGGTCGAGGAACGGGACAGCGCCGTCCATATCGCCTGCGGCCATGGTTTCGAACCGGGCGCCCAGCGCCTGGTAGGGCCGGCCGATTCGCGCGGTGCGAAGGGCGACTCCGGCCCCGGCGCCGACGACCCCGGCGACCGCGCATCCGATTCCCACAAGCGGCATGCCATAGGCGGCCAGCCCCGCGCCCACCGTTCCCAGCGCGGCCCAACCGCCCGCGAGCCAGGGCAGAACCGCGAATTCCCGCGACAAACCGGCCTCATTACCCAATGCTTCATTCATGCAAAAAACAGCTCCGGCATCAGGTCGGGCACGGTGCGATCCGGCGACGCGACCCTTCCTCAATCAATTCAACGAGGTGACGCTAGGAGAAATTGGTTAATGCACCGTATCCTTTACCGGAAAGACGAAGCATCGCGGGAAAAGCCGGTCCGCGCGGCCCCGCGATGGCGCGCGAACGCATGGAATCCACCGCGTCGCAGGATGCGGCGGAGGCAGGCGGAGGCGCATCGCGCGCTTTGCTATTCGGCGATTTCCGGTTCCGCCCGGTCGTCCTCGCCCTCTGCTTCCGGCCGGGCCAGTTCCGCGACGAAGCGGCGCAGCCACCAGGTGACGTCCTCGCGCTGCACCCCGTCCCTCAGCGCCCGCCAGCGTTCCAGCCGCTCCTCCTTCGGCATGACGAGCGCGCGGGCGATCGCGTCGGCCACGTCCTCGGCGCTGTGCGGATTGACCAGCAGCGCCTCCTGCATCTGGCGCGCCGCCCCCGCGAAGGAGGACAGGATGAGGACGCCGGGATTGTCCGGGTCCTGCGCCGCCACATATTCCTTGGCGACGAGGTTCATGCCGTCGCGCAGCGGCGTCACCAGCCCGATGCGCGCCGCGCGATAGATGCCCGCGAGCTGCGTGCGCGGATAGCCCTTGTTCACATAGCGGATCGGCACCCAGTCCACGGTCGCGAACTCTCCGTTGATATGGCCCGACAGCGCGTCGAGCTGCGTGCGGATTTCCTGATAGCTGCGCACGTCCTCGCGCGTGGGCGGCGCGATCTGGAGGAGGAACACCTTTTCCTGCATTTCGGGATAGGTGGACAGGAAGCGCTGATAGCCCAGGAACCGGTCCTGAAGCCCCTTGGAATAATCGAGCCGGTCGACGCCCAGGATCATCGCGCGGCCCTTCGCGCTTTCCTCCATCTTGCGGCAGGCGTCGAGCGCCTCCTGCCCATGCGCCATTTCGGTGAAGGCGTCGCAATCGATGCCGATCGGGCAGGCGATCGCCTTCAGGCTGCGTCCCTGATGGGTGACGATGCCGTCCGCGCCCACGTCCGCGCCGAGCTTGTGCTGCGCATAGTGGAAGAAGGAATCGAGCCAGTCCTGCGTCTGGAAGCCGACGACATCATAGGAAAAGAGCGATTCGACCAGCTCGCGATGATGCGGCAGAGACAGCAGCAGGCGGGTCGGCGGCCACGGGATATGCAGGAAGAAGCCCAGCCGGTTGCGGATGCCCCGCGCGCGCAGCTCGCGGCCGAGCGGGATCAGATGATAGTCGTGCACCCAGATCAGGTCGTCCTGATGGATCAGCGGCGTCAGCGTCTCGGCGAAACGGGTGTTGGCGCGCTGATAGCCGCCCTCGAACTCGCGCTGGAATTCGGCGAGGTCGATGCGGTCGTGGAACAGCGGCCAGAGCGTGCGGTTCGCATAGCCGTTATAATATTCGTCGATGTCCTGCGCCTCCAGGTGCATCGTCGCGGTGGTCACGCCCTCATTGCGCTGGAAGTCGATATGGCCGTTGAAATTCTCCGTCTCCTCGCCCGACCAGCCGAACCATATGCCGCTGCTTTCGCGCAGCGCGGCGGACAGGGCGACCGCCAGCCCGCCCTGATTGCCCGCCCCTTCCCCGGTGGGTGGCTGCACCCGGTTGGAAACGACGATCAGGCGTTTGGGCGGCGGGGTATTCATCTTACGGTACTCCACGGTTTACTGAGCAGGACCGCGCAATTGATCGTGCCCACCAGCGAATAGGTTTGCGGGTAATTGCCCCACAATTCGCCGGTTTGCGGGTCAATATCCTCCGACAGAAGCCCCGCGCCGGTCCGGCGGCTGAGCATTTCCTCGAACAGCGTGCGGGCGTCCTCCAGCCGTCCGGTCGCGTGCAGGGCCTCTATCAGCCAGAACGTACAGACATTGAATGCGGTTTCCGGCAGGCCGAAATCATCTTCGGTCGCATAGCGCAGCATGTGGCTGCCCCGCCGCAACCCGTCCTCCACCGCCTTGAGGGTGCTGCGGAAGCGGACGTCGTCGGGCGGAAGGAAGCGCAGGTCGAGCAGCTGGATCAGGCTGGCGTCCAGATCGTCGCCGGTCAGCGTCGCGGACAGGTGCTGCGCCTCTTCCCGCCAGGCCTGCTTCTCGATCAGCTTGCGGATCTTGTCCGCCCGCCTGCGCCAGAAATCGACGCGCGCGGTCAGGCCGAGCCGCTGCGCGATCAGCGACAGCCGGTCGCACGCGGCCCAGCACATCGCGACCGAATAGGTGTGGACGGAGCTGCGCGTGCGCAATTCCCACAGCCCCGCATCGGGCTTGTCGTGCACCTTCCACGCATGCTCGCCGATATTCTCCAGCGCGCGGAAATCCTCCTCCCCCGCCATGCGGTATAGGCGCTGGTCGAAAAAGGCCTGTGCGTTGGACAGGATGATCTGGCCATAGGCATCGTGCTGGATCTGCTGATAGGCCTGGTTGCCGACCCTGACCGGCCCCATGCCGCGATAGCCGCTCAGCCCCGGCTCGATCCGTTCCTCCAGCCGCGTCTCGCCGCCCACGCCGTAGAGCGGCTGGATATGGCCGCCTTTGGCGCTGTCCACCACATTGCGCAGATAGGCGAGATAGCCTTCCAACACGTCGAGCGCGCCCAGCCGGTTGAGCGCCTGCACCGTGTAATAGGCGTCGCGTATCCAGCAATAGCGATAGTCCCAGTTGCGGCCCGAATTGGCATGTTCGGGGATCGAGGTGGTGAGCGCGGCGACGATCGCGCCGGTTTCCTCATGCTGGCACAGCTTGAGCGCGATGGCGGCGCGGATCACCGCGTCCTGCCATTCCACCGGCGTGGCGAGGCCACGCACCCAGTGGCGCCATTCCTTGATCGTGCGGTCGCGCATCGCCTCGATCGAGATGCGCGGGTCGCCCGCGAACGTCTCGTCCGGGCCGAGGAAGAAATAGAGCGCGCCTTCCACCCGGAAACGGCGCTCGTCCACGATCCAGCCGACCGGCGCGGTGGTGGTGAGGCGCAACACCATCTCGTCCACCAGATAGCGGATATGGTTGGACCCGCGCGTATGGGGCGCCTGCTCCGCCCCCCAGTTGCGCGACGGGCGCAGCCGCACGCGGATGCGCGGCGATCCCTTGAGCGGGCGGACGATGCGGGCGAAGGCGACCGGGCGATAGACCCGCCCCTCGCCGGTATAGCGCGGGCAGAAATCGACCACCTCCAGCTCATTGCCGTCGGCGTCGGCATGGGTGGTCACCAGCACCGGCGTGTTGCGCAGATAATGCTGGCGCGTGCGCACGCAATTTTCGAGGTCGATCTCCCAGAAGCCGTGCGCGCCCTCGCCCGCGCGCGGCGCGGCGTCGAGCAGCGAGGAAAAGACCGGGTCGCCGTCGACACGCGGCACGCAGCCCCAGACGAACCGCCCGGCGCGGTCCACCAGCGCCGACACCTGGCAATTGCCGATGGGCCACAGGTCCAGCGTTGCGGTCATATGCTCAGTTCCTTCAACCAGTTGCGTACCATCGGCGGCCCGGCGAGGCGGAACAGCGCGGCGCTGGGCCGCGCCTTTCCGACCAGCACGCCATAGCCGCCCAGCGCCGAGGCCATCGCAAAGCCGGCCTCGTCGGTCAGGTCGTCGCCCACGAACACCGGCGGCGCGTCGGCGAAGGGCGGGGCCGCCATCAGATGCCGGATCGCGAAGCCCTTGTCGTGGCCGGTCGGGCGCAGTTCCACCATGTCATGGCCTTCCTGCACGAACAGGCCATGCTCCCGCCCCAGCGCCCGCGCCAGCGCGCGCGCGGCCTCGCCTTCCTCCTGCGCCATGCGGTAATGCAGGCCGACGCCGAAGCTCTTCACCTCCAGCAGCACGCCTTCATGCCGGTCGGCGAAGGCGCCCATGGTCCGCGCGACGGCATCGAGCGCGCGCGGGCGGTCGGGCGCGTCGATGCGCCCCTGATGGCGAAACTCGGCCCCGTGGCTGCCCGCCAGCGCCAGATGAGGGGCGACCGGGCCCAATATCCGGTCGAGCTGGGTGAGCGAGCGGCCGCTGACGATCGCGAGCCGCCCGTCCAGCCGTTCCCGTGCGGCCAGCAGCAGTGCCCTTAATTCCGTATCGGTCGTTACATTATCCGGCCGGTCGATCAGATCGACAAGGGTTCCGTCCAGATCGAGGAAAAGGCTGACCCCCCTGTCCACCGGCGGCGGCGCGGAGGGATGGTTCGCTGTCTTGTCTGCCTCTTGCACGGCTCGGATGGTTCGTCTCCCCGGATTGGAAGGTCAATACGAGGGCGGCCCGGCAATTGTTCCATCAGCCGGAAGGGAGAGCGAGCACCCCGCCCGTCATCCGCCCGGAAACGACGGCCGCCTGGGCCGCGTCTCCTTCCCCCGATCCTATTCGCTATGAGCCGGAAGGCAAGGGGCTGGCGGAAAGGAGGGGGAAGGGGCCGCGATTTTCGCATGGCTTTTCAACTGCCCCCGCCCGGCCGGGACTCGCTGCGCCGCAGCCCGCTTCCCATCGCCGCGCCGCTGCGATATGCAGGCGCAAATTTGCGAGGACGCGCCTTGTTGGAACTATTCTCTGCCGCCGCCCACCATATCCGTTTCGAGGATCTGGGGCTGGATCCCGTCGCTATCGATCTCGGTTTCTTCGGGATCAAATGGTATTCGCTCGCCTATCTCGCGGGCATATTGGTCGGCTACTGGTATCTGCTGAAGCTGATCGCGCAGCCCGGCTCGCCGATGGCGCGCCGTCATGCCGACGACATGATCTTCTATGCGACGCTGGGCATCATCATCGGCGGACGGCTGGCCTATGTGATCTTCTACCAGCCGGAAATCCTCGCCCATCCGCTCGATATCCTGAAATTGTGGAACGGCGGCATGTCCTTCCACGGCGGCGTGCTGGGGGTGACGGCGGCGATCCTGCTGCTGTGCCGCAAGGAAGGGCTGAACTGGCTGCGCGTCCATGATTATGTCGCCTGCTGCGCGCCCTTCGGCCTGTTCTTCGGGCGGATCGCCAATTTCATCAACGGCGAATTGTGGGGCAAGACCACCGATGTAAGCTGGGCGATGATCTTCCCAACCGGCGGCCCGCTGCCGCGCCACCCCAGCCAGCTCTACGAGGCCGCGCTGGAAGGGCTGCTGCTCGGCGCGATCCTCTGGTACGCCTTCTGGCGGACCAAGGCCCGCTACGAGCCGGGCAAGCTGGTCGGCCTCTTCCTGCTGGGTTACGGCCTCGCCCGCTTCGGCGTCGAATTCTTCCGCGAGGCCGACGCGCAACTGATGGAATTCGCGCAGCGCACCGGCCTCCACATGGGCCAGTGGCTGACCCTGCCGATGATCGCGGGCGGCCTCTACCTGATCCTGACGGCGAAGCGCCGCCGGGTACGGGTGGAGCCGACCGCCGGGACCGCCAGTGTCGGCTGAGGGCACGCCCGGCAGCGGCTTCGGCCGCCGCCAGCTGAGCCTTGCCGAAAGGCTGGCGCGCACCATCGCGGCGGGCGGGCCGATGACGCTGGCGCAATATATGGCGCAGGTGAACGCCCATTATTACGCCACGCGCGACCCGCTGGGCACGGCGGGCGATTTCACCACCGCGCCGGAAATCAGCCAGATGTTCGGCGAGCTGATCGGGCTGGCGCTGGCGGACGTGTGGATGCGGTCTGGCCGGTCGCAGCAGGCCTGTTATGTCGAGCTGGGGCCGGGGCGCGGCACGCTGGCCGCCGACGCCTTGCGCGCGATGGAGAAGGTGGAATTGCACCCGCCGGTCCATCTGGTCGAAACCAGCCCGGTGCTGCGCGGGCGGCAGCAGGCGCTGCTGCCCCATGCGCGCTTCCATGACGATATCGACAGCCTGCCCGCCGACCGGCCGCTGCTGGTCGTCGGCAACGAATTTTTCGACGCGCTGCCGATCCAGCAGTCGATCATGACCGCCGAGGGCTGGCGCGAGATGATGGTCGGGCTGGGCGAGGATCGCCCCTTCGCGCCGATGGCGGGAGAGCGACCGGTGGATGCGCGCGTGCCGCAGCCGCTGCGCGACGCGCCCGAAGGCTCGATCCACGAAAGCGCGCCCGCAGGCGCGGCGATCATGATGGGCCTGGCCCGCCGCCTGCTGCGCCAGGGCGGCATCGCGCTGTTCATCGATTATGGCTATGAGGGTCCGGCGCTGGGCGACACCTTGCAGGCGGTGCGCGGCCACCGCTTTGCCGATCCCTTCGCCGATGCGGGCGACAACGACCTGACCGCCCATGTCGATTTCACGCTGATCGGCAATGCCGCGCGGCAGGAAGGGCTGAAGGTCTGCGGCCCGGTGGGGCAGGGAGAATTCCTCGCCCGCCTCGGCATCGACGCGCGCGCGCAGATGCTCGCCCGCTCCGCGCCGGACAAGACGGAGGAGATAGAGGCGGCGCGGCGGCGGCTGGTCGACGCGGACCAGATGGGCACGCTGTTCAAGGTGATCGCCGTCGTCCACCCCGACTGGGCACTGCCCGAAGGATTTGGGCCCGAAGGATTTGGGCCCGAAGGATTTGGACCCGAAGGCTTCGCGCCGGAAGGAGAAGCGGCATGAGCGGCGTAGAGACATGGACCAGCGCAGCGCTGGGCGAGGTGCCCCATGGCTTTCTCGGCCGCGCGGGCGGCGTTTCGACCGGTATCCATGCGGGCCTCAATGTCGGGCTGGGGTCAGACGACGACCGCGCGGCGATCCTCGAAAACCGCAGGCGCGCGGGCGAGGCGGTGCTGCCCGGCGCGGCGCTCGTCACGCTGCATCAGGTCCATTCCGCCGATGTGGTGACGGTCGACGCGCCGATCCCCGACGATGCCCGTCCGCCTGCGGACGCGCTCGTCACCGCGACGCCGGGGCTGCTGCTCGGCATCCTCACGGCCGATTGCGTGCCGGTGCTGTTCGCCGATGCCGAAGCAGGCGTCGTCGGCGCCGCCCATGCCGGGTGGAAAGGCGCGATCGCGGGCGTCACCGACCGCACGCTCGACGCGATGGAGGCGCTGGGCGCACGGCGCGAGCGCATCGGCTGCGCGATCGGCCCGTGCATCGCCCGTGCCTCCTATGAGGTCGACGCGGCTTTCGTGCAGCGCTTCCTCGATGCCGATCCGGGCAATGAACGCTTCTTCGCCGACGGCGGACGCCCCGGCCATGCGCAGTTCGACATAGAGGCCTATGTCGCCGCGCGGCTGGCGGCGGCGGGTGTGCAGCGCATCGAGATGCTGGGTCAGGACACCTATGCCCAGCCCGACCGGTTCTTCAGCTATCGCCGCTCCTGCCACAAGGACGAGCCGGACTATGGGCGGCAGATCTCCCTCATCGCAGTGCGCTGAGCGAAAGTTGCGCGGCGGGAAAAGTTGCGCCGCGCAACTTCTTCAGGATCGCCTGCTATTTCGTTCAGGCGGAGCCGAGAGACGTGCCATTCGAGCATCGGAGCGCAGCGGACCTAAAGGTCCGTGAGCACCGAAGCGCGGAATAGCGCGGTTCGCAGGCCCGCATGGGCGGAATAGCAGGCGATCCTGTCAGCTCCAGTCGAAGCGGCCCCATCCCCGCTCCTTCGCCATCGCGGCGAGCGGCGGATGCGGGTTGGCGGCATAAGGCTCGTCGGCGAATTCCAGCATCGGCGCGTCGGACACATGGTCGGAATAGGCGCGGATATGCGCATGGTCGCGCTCTATCCCCTGCCCCGCCATCCAGCTGCGGATCATCGCCAGCTTGGCGGCGTCATAGCAATTCTCGCCTGCGATCTTCGCGCGCACATATTCGACGTCCTGCCCCAGATGGTCGGTCGCGATCACATCGTCGAACCCGGTCCGCCGCGCGATCGCCTCCACATAGAGGCGGTAGGAGGCCGTCGCCAGCACCAGCCTGTATCCCTCCGCCCGGTCGTGCGCGATCCGCTCCAGCGCATCGCGGCGGATATTGTGCGCCATCACATGGTCGGCATAGCTTTCGATATGCGGGGCGAGCGCGGCGCGGCTCACCCGGCCGCCGATCATCAGATGCTGGTTGATCTCCTTCAGCCGCGAACGCGGGATCAGCCGGAGGATGTAGGCCAGCATCGCGAAGGGCACCAGCGGCGCGAATATCAGCCGCCAGGGCGCCATCCGCCAGGCGACATGGAGCAGGAACGGCGTGTAGGTGCCGCGCACCGTCACCGTGCGGTCCATGTCGTAAATGGCGATCTTTACCGGTTCATCGTCCTTCACTATGGATGCAACCTTCGACAATTCCCTTACGTTGGAGCATGCGGATGGGCCGTTTCGGCTTGCCGTGCAACCGATAATGGACCAGAAACCAGCCTGATGACGGAATTGGCACATTTTTCGCTGGAAAATGAACGGGGGAAGGAGGGAGCCGAACGGCCGGTCCTGCGCTTTTCCGGTTCGCTTTCCATCAGCCGGTTCGGGTCGCTGCCCGCCGACCTCGAAAAGGTCGAGGGGCCGGTCGCGGCGATCGATCTCCACGATGTCACCCATATCGACACCATCGGCGCCTGGCTCGTGCACAGCCATGCGCTGAAATGGGATTGCCCGATCGAGGGCGCGGACGAGGACGCCAGCCGCCTGATCGAGGCGGTGAAGGCCGGGGACGGCTCCGCAGGCGAAGTCGCCGTCCACGCCCATACAGTGCCGCCGCTGCAACGCATCCTTGCCCAGATCGGCGAGGCCACCATCGTCGCAGGGCAAACGCTGATCGGCCTGATCGGCTTTTTCGGCGCCACGCTCATCACCGGCTGGGACCTGATCCGCCATCCGTCCCGCATGCGCTGGAACGCGGTGATCCAGCGGTTCGAGGTGGTGGGCGTCTCGGCGCTCGGCATCATCGGGCTGATGAGCTTCCTGATCGGCATCGTCATCGCCCAGCAGGGCGCGGTGCAGCTGCGGCAGTTCGGCATGGAGGTGCTGACCGTCAACCTCGTCGGCCGCCTCACCTTCCGCGAACTGGGCGTGCTGATGACCGCGATCATGGTCGCAGGCCGATCCGGCTCCGCCTTCGCCGCGCAGATCGGCACGATGAAGCTGACCGAGGAAATCGACGCGATGCGCACCATCGGCGTTTCCCCGATGGAGGCGCTGATCATGCCGCGCATCCTCGCCGCCGTGGTGCTGATGCCGCTGCTCGGCTTCTATTCCTCGGTCATTGCAATCATCGGCGGCGGCTTTCTGTGCGCGGTGTCGCTCGACATCCCGCCGATCACCTTCATCCAGCGCCTGCGCGAGGTGGTGCCGATCACCGACCTGTGGGTCGGCCTGATCAAGGCGCCGGTATTCGGCCTCATCATCGGCATGACCGGCTGCTATCAGGGCTTGCAGGTCAAGGCCAATGCCGAGGAAGTGGGCCTGCGCACCACCTCCGCCGTGGTGCAGGCGATCTTCGTGGTGATCGTGCTCGACGCCTTTTTCGCGGTGTTCTTCACCTGGGTGGGCTGGACATGAGCGGCGGGCTGGACATGAGCGAGGAGCGGGCAAGCGCCCCGGCGCACGACGACAACGGCATCGCCATCCGCGTGCGCGGGCTGCGCACCAGCTTCGGCCCGCAAGTGGTGCACGAGAATCTCGACCTCGACGTGTACAAGGGCGAGATATTGGGCGTGGTCGGCGGGTCGGGCACCGGCAAGTCGGTGCTGATGCGCGCGATCATCGGCCTGCAACAGCCCGACGAGGGCGAGATCAGCGTGTTCGGCCAGTCCACCATCGGGCAGGTCGACGAGGATGTGCTGGCGCTGCGCAAGCGATGGGGCGTGCTGTTCCAGGGCGGCGCGCTCTTCTCCACGCTGACCGTGGCGGAGAATATCGAGGTGCCGCTGCGCGAATTCTATCCGCAGATCGGGCCGGAACTGCGCGACGAGATCGCCGCCTACAAGATCCGCATGACCGGCCTGCCGCCCGAGGCCGGCCCGAAATTCCCGTCCGAGCTGTCCGGCGGCATGAAGAAGCGCGCCGGCCTCGCCCGCGCACTCGCCATCGATCCGGACCTGCTGTTCCTCGACGAGCCGACCGCGGGCCTCGACCCGATCGGCGCGGCGTCGTTCGACGAGCAGACGCGGCAGTTGCAGCAAACGCTGGGGTTGACCGTCTTCCTCATCACCCATGACCTCGACACCCTCTATGCGATCTGCGACCGGGTGGCGGTGCTGGCCGACAAGAAGGTGATCGCGGTCGGCACCATTGACGAGCTGCTGGCGACCGAGCATCCGTGGATACAGGAATATTTCAACGGCCCGCGCGGCCGGGCGGCGACCTCCTCGCGGGGGGCCGGCGGCAAGGCAGACAATGGGGCAGGCGACGGGGCAGGCAAGACCGAAAAGGCGCGGGCCGGAAAGGACGAAGGCTAGATGGAAACTCGATCCAACCATGTGCTGGTGGGCAGCGTCGTGCTGGGCCTGTTGCTGGCGGTGATGGTCGCGGCCTTCTGGTTCTCGCGTCTGTCGGACGGCGACAATCAGGAATATGACATTTTCTTCAAGCAATCGGTGAACGGCCTCGCCAAGGGCTCCGGCGTGTCCTATTCCGGCGTGCCGTCCGGGCAGGTCAAGGCGATCGAGCTGTGGCGCCGCGACCCCAATTTCGTGCGCGTGCGCATCGTCGTGAAGAAGGACACGCCGATCCTTCAGGGCACCACCGCCACCATTCAGGGCGTGGGCTTCACCGGCGTTTCGGAAATCGTGCTCGACGGCGCGGTCAAGGGCGCGCCGCCGATCGTCTGTCCGGAGCAGCAGCGGGAGGACGCCTGCCCCGAAGGTGTGCCCGTCATCCCGACCAAGCCCGGCGCACTGGGCGAGCTGCTCAACAACGCGCCGCAATTGCTGGAGCGGCTGACGACGCTGACCGAGCGGCTGACCGAATTGCTCAACGACCGCAATCAGGCGAGCCTCGCGGCGATCCTGAAGAATGTCGAGACGCTGACCGGCGCCCTCTCCGCGCGCGGACCGGAGATTGCGGCGACGCTCGCCGAAACGCGGGTCACGCTGCAAAAGGCGGGCGTCGCGATCGAGGAGATCGGCAAGATGGTCGGCACCACCAACGACATGCTGAACGAGGAAGGCCGCCCGCTGATCAAGGACCTGCGCGGCACCATCCAGTCCGCGACGCGCAGCCTCGACACGCTGGATTCCACGCTGGCCGAGGCGCGGCCGGGCATGCAGACCTTCTCCCGCGATACGATGCCGGAGGTCAACATGCTGGTGCGCGACCTGCGCGAAATGTCGCGCAGCCTGCGGGCGATTTCGGAGAAGATCGACCATCAGGGCGCCGGTTCGCTGCTGGGCGATCCGCCGCTGCCGGATTACAAGAAATGAGGAACGCCGCGATGCCGATACGCCCCTTTTCCCCGCGAACGCGCCTGACCGCGATGGCCCTCGCGCTGGGCGCTGCCTTGAGCGGCTGCGTCAGCTTCGGCTCCAAGCCGCCGCCGCAGCTGCTGACCGTCCGCACCGAGGCGGCGGTGGCGGCGGGGCGCGACCTGCGCAGCCAGGGCCTGCCCGCGATCGCGGTGATCCTGCCCGAAGTGCCCCGCGCGATCGCGACGACGCGCGTGCCGGTACAGGTGGACGCGACCAGCGTCGCCTATGTGAAGGACGCGCAATGGACCGAGGCCCCGCGCGACCTCTTCCTGCGGCTGCTCGGCGAGACGATCACCGCCGGAGGCGCGCTGTTCGTGATCGACGAGGACCAGTACGGGCTGACCCCGCAGCGCCGCCTGTCGGGCAGCCTGGTCGAATTCGGCGTCGACGCGCGGACCAGGCAAGCGGTCGTCACCTATGACGCGGTGCTGACCGACAGCGCCAGCGGCCAGGCGCTGCGCCGCCGCTTCACCGCGCGCGAGCCGGTTTCCGACATCCGCGCCGACCGCGTCGCCCAACCGATCAGCCGCGCCGCCAATCAGGTCGCGCAACAGGTGGCGGACTGGGTGAAGGGCTGAGGCAGCCCCTCTTCGTCATGCCAGCGCAGGCTGGCATCGTTCCAGATAGGACGGAACCAGGCCCCGAACGATCCCAGCCTTCGCCGGGATGACGTGTCTCGACCGAATCGCTTGCCCGAATCGTTCCCTTTATGTTCTTATGCTCCATGCCTGCGATCAAGGGGCGTGGAGCGCCCGCCAATCCTTCCAGCGCCCGTTTCAACCTGCCGCAACGGGAGGCCGACGGCGACTGGCTCGACGAGGCGGAGGCCATTGACGGCGCCGCCCCGCCGCCGCGCACCAGCGTCACGGTCGAGCATCCGCGCACGATCATCACCCGCAACAGTTCGCCCGACATCGGCTTCGACCGCTCGCTCAACGCCTATCGCGGCTGCGAACATGGCTGCATCTACTGCTTCGCCCGGCCCAGCCATGCGTGGCACGACCTGTCCCCCGGCCTCGACTTCGAAACGAAGCTGTTCGCCAAGCCCGATGCCGTCGCGCTGCTGCGCGCCGAGCTGGGCAAGCCGGGCTATCGCGTCGCGCCGCTCGCCATGGGGACGAATACCGACCCTTATCAGCCGATCGAGAAGGACTGGCGCATCACCCGCCAGTGCGTCGAGGTGCTGGCCGAATGCCGCCATCCGCTGTTCCTCACCACCAAGTCGGACCGGGTGCTGCGCGATATCGACCTGCTTCAGGCGATGGCCCGCGACTCTCTGGTCGTGGTGATGATCTCCATCACCAGCCTCGACGCGCACGTCGCCCGCACGCTGGAGCCGCGCGCGCCGCATCCGGAAAAGCGCCTCGCCGCCGTGCGGGCGCTGAGCGAGGCGGGCATTCCCGTGCATGTGAACGTCGCGCCGGTCATCCCGGCGATCACCGATCATGAGATCGACGCGATCATAGCGCGGGCGGCCCAGGCGGGCGCGCGCGGCGCGAATTTCATTCCGGTGCGCCTGCCGCACGAGGTCGCCCCGCTGTTCCGCGCGTGGCTCGACGCCCATTATCCCGACCGCGCGGGGAAGGTGATGGCGATCATCCGTGAATTGCGCGGCGGGCGCGACAATGACCCGCGCTTCCACAGCCGGATGAAGGGACAGGGCGTCTGGGCCGACCTGCTGCGCATGCGCTTCCGCAAGGCGCTGGCGCGGCACGGCCTGCCCCGGCCCGCGCCGCCGCTGCGCAGCGACCTGTTCCGTCCCCCGCAGGGCGCGCAATATTCGCTGTTCTAGGCAGGGATGAGGGGCTGGAATGCGCGCGATTCCTGCTTATGTTGGGCGCACCTTCCCTTTGCCGAGGACCGCGCATGATCGATCTTTACAGCTGGCCGACCCCCAATGGCCTCAAAATCTCCATCTTCCTCGAAGAGGCCGGGCTGGAGCACCGGGTCCACCCGATCAACATCGGCAATGGCGACCAGTTCACCCCCGAATTTCTCGCCATCGCGCCCAACAACCGCATCCCGGCGATCGTTGACCGTGATCCCGCCGCTGGCGGCGAGCCGATTTCGGTGTTCGAAAGCGGCGCGATCCTCACCTATCTCGCCGACAAGACCGGCCGCTTCCTGCCCAGGGACGCACGCGGCCGCGCCGAGGTGATGCAATGGCTGTTCTGGCAGATGGGCGGCCTTGGTCCGATGGCTGGGCAGAACCATCATTTCAATATCTACGCGCCGGAGAAGATTCCCTATGCGCAGGAGCGCTATGTGAAGGAAACCGCGAGGCTCTACGGCGTGCTCGACAAAAGGCTGGCCGACCGGGAATGCGTCGCGGGCGATTACAGCATCGCCGACATGGCGATCTATCCGTGGATCGTGCCCCATGAAAACCAGCAGCAGCGGCTGGAGGACTTCCCCCATCTGAAGCGCTGGTTCGAAACCGTCGCCGCCCGCCCCGCCGTGGTCCGCGCCTATGAGACGAAGGAAAGCCTGTACCCGAAGCCGGAACCGCTGAGCGACGAGCAGAAGGCGAAACTGTTCGGGTTGAAGCAATAGGCGGCATGGGAGGGGCGGATCAGTTCGCCCCTCTTTGCATGGCGATCGCATTCGAAAAGGCGGGTTTGGGTGGAGAGCGGACCTTCCCCAACCGTTCGCCCCGTCGCAGCCCTATCCCACCAGCCGCAGCGGCTCGCGCGGGGGCACCGATACCTGCGCGACGCCGGGGATGACGGAAAGGCCCTCCATCACCTCGGCGTTGATCTGGTAATCGCGGCCGAGCAGCAGTTCCGCGACGCGCCCATCATCCAGCAGCGCGCGCAGCCGGGCGATGCCCCGCCCGCCCCGGCTGGCCCGAAGCACCGCCGCGATCTGCGGCACGGCGGCGGGGTCTTCCACGTCGATCCACACCTCCATGCGCATGCCGCTCGACACCGAGGCGAAGGACTGCACGGTGCGGATGGTGACGCGGGGCACGTCCTCGCCCGGCTGGCGTTCCAGTTCCACCGTCATCAGCGCGCAGTCGCCCGCCTCGGCCATGTCGGCGATCGCCTTGCAGCCCTCTTCCTCGAAGCAACTCGCCTGGAACTGGCCGCTGCTGTCGGAAAACACCGCCGAGACATAGCGCGCGCCGCGCTTCGTCTCGCGCCAGCGTACCGATTCGACCTGCGCGGCCATCACCGCGCCGGTGCGCACGCTCGCATCGCCTTCGGGCGCGGGCTGCGCACACAGGTCGCCGAAGCTCTTCGCGCCCTTGGCCTGCGCGATATGGCGATAGCGGTCGACCGGATGGGCGGAGAAATAGAAGCCGAACGCCTCCTTCTCCTGCGTCATCCGCTCCGAATTGGACCAGGACTTGTGCGGCGGGATGCGCACGTCGGCCTGCTTCACATCCTCGCCGCCGAACAGGCCGCCCTGCCCGCTGGTGCGCGCCTCGGCCGCGCTCGATGCGACCGAGAGGATGGTTTCCGCCGCCGCATGCACCCCCGCCCGGTCGGCATGGATGCCGTCGAAGGCGCCCGCCGCCGCCAGGCTTTCCAGCTGCCGCCGGTTGAGCAGGCGCGGCTCGATGCGGTTGGCGAAATCGTCGAGGCTGGTGAAGGGGCCATGGGCCGCGCGCTCCTCGACCAGTTGCTCCATCGCCTTTTCGCCGACGCCCTTGAGGCCGCCCAGCGCATAGCGCACCGCGACGCCGAGGCGCGGGTCGGTGCCCGGCTCGATCTCCACTTCCTCGACCGAAAAGTCCGCCTGCGCCTTGTTGATGTCGGGCGGCAGGCACTGGACGCCGGTGCGCCGCATATCATCGACGAACACGGTCAGCTTGTCGGTCAGGTGGATATCATAGGCCATGGACGCAGCATAGAATTCCGCCGGATGATGCGCCTTCAGCCAAGCGGTGTGATAGGCGAGCAGCGCATAGGCCGCGGCGTGGCTCTTGTTGAAGCCATAGCCCGCGAACTTGTCGATCAAGTCGAACAGCTCGTTCGCCTTGCCCTTGGGAATGTTCGATTGCTCGGCGCAGCCCTTGACGAAGCGTTCGCGCTGCGCGTCCATCTCCGCCTGGATCTTCTTGCCCATCGCGCGGCGCAGCAGGTCGGCGTCGCCGAGGCTGTAGCCCGCGAGGATCTGCGCGGCCTGCATCACCTGTTCCTGATAGACGAAGATGCCGTAGGTTTCCTTGAGGATCGGCTCCAGCAGATCGTGCGGATATTCGATCTTCTCCTGCCCGTTCTTGCGGCGGCCGAACATCGGGATATTGTCCATCGGGCCGGGGCGATAGAGCGACACCAGCGCGATGATATCGCCGAAATTGGTCGGCTTCACCGCGGCGAGCGTCTTTCTCATGCCCTCCGATTCGAGCTGGAACACGCCGACCGTGTCGCCGCGCTGGAGCAGGGCATAGACCCCTTCGTCATCCCATGGCAGCGAGGAGAGATCGACCTCTATCCCCCGCCCGGCGAGCAGGTTGACCGCGCGTTGCAGCACCGAGAGCGTCTTGAGCCCAAGGAAGTCGAACTTCACCAGCCCCGCGCTCTCGACATATTTCATGTTGAACTGCGTCACCGGCATGTCGGAGCGCGGGTCGCGATAGAGCGGCACCAGTTGCGACAAGGGCCGGTCGCCGATCACCACGCCCGCCGCGTGGGTGGAGCTGTGGCGCGGCAGCCCCTCCAACTGCATCGCGAGGTCGACCAGTCGCTTCACCTGCCCGTCGGCCTTATATTCGGCGACGAACTCCGCGCTGCCGTTCATCGTGCGCTCCAGCGTCCACGGGTCGGTCGGCAGGTTCGGCACCAGCTTCGCCAGCCGGTCCACCTGTCCATAGCTCATCTGGAGCACGCGGCCGGTGTCCTTCAACACCGCGCGCGCCTTCAGCAGACCGAAGGTGATGATCTGCGCCACATGGTCCGCGCCATATTTCTCCTGCACATAGCGGATCACCTCGCCGCGCCGCGTTTCGCAGAAGTCGATGTCGAAGTCCGGCATGGACACGCGTTCGGGGTTGAGGAAGCGTTCGAACAGCAGGCCCAGTTCCAGCGGATCGAGATCGGTGATGGTCAGCGCCCAGGCGACGAGGCTGCCCGCGCCCGAACCACGGCCCGGCCCGACCGGAATACCTTGTTCCTTCGCCCATTGGATGAAGTCGGCGACGATCAGGAAGTAGCCCGGAAAGCCCATCTGGATGATGATGCCCAGCTCGAATTCCAGCCGCTCCCAATAGGGCTTGCGATTCTCTTCGTCGGTGATGCCCGCCTTGGCCAGCCGCGCCTCCAGCCCGGAGGTCGCCTGATCGCGCAGCATCTTCTCCTCGCCCTCGCGGTCGCCCGCGAGGCTGGGGAGGATGGGCTTGCGCTTGGGCGCCATGACGGCACAGCGCTGCGCGACGACCAGCGTGTTGGCGATCGCCTCGGGCAGATCGTCGAACAGGCGCTGCATCTCGTCCGCCGGCTTCATCCACGCATCGGGCGAACTGGTGCGCCGATCCGCGCTTTCGACATAGGCGCCGTCGGCGATGCAGAGCATCACGTCATGCGCCTCGTGGAAATCCGGTTCGGCAAAGCAGGTCGGGTTGGTCGCCACCAGCGGCAGGTTCCGCGCATAGGCGAGGTCGATCAGCGCCTCTTCCGCCTGCTCCTCTACGGACTCACGGCGGCGGCACAGCTCTATGTAGAGGCGGCCGGGAAACAGCCGTTCCAGCGCATCGGCATAGGCGCGCGCGGCGGCAGGCTGGTCCTCCGCGAACAGGCGGGCCAACGCCCCCTCCCCGCCCGCCGTCAGGCAGAGCAGGTCGTCGCTATGCCCTTCCAGCGCCGAGAGCGGCACATGCGCCTGTTCCTCGACCGGGCGGTCGAGATGCGCCATCGACACCAGCGCGCACAGATTGTCATAGCCCCGGTCGGTCTGCGCATAGAGCGCCAGCCAGTCGTAGACGGGCGCCGCGCCCTGCGGCCGGTCCGGGCGGGCGACGCACAGCATCGTGCCGATGACCGGCTGCACCCCCTCGCCCTTGCAGGCGTCGGAATAGGCCATGGACGCATAGAGGCCGTTGCGGTCGGTCAGCGCGGCGGCGGGGAAGCCGAGCTTCTTCGCCTGCTTGGCGATCGCCTTGGGGTCGATCGCGCCTTCCAGCATGGTGAAGGCGGAAAAGACGCGAAGCGGAACGAAGGGAGCATGGGCCGATGGGGAAGACATGGACCGGAATCTAGTCGGGCGCGCGGGCCGGCGCAATGTCCCCGCGCGACTTATCCACAGATGAACGCCGCACCCCGCCGGGGACCGATAATTTGACAGGAGCGCATGGGCATGATCTGTTCCCCCGCGGGTCGCGTCGTCAGGTTGCAGGGGAGATTTTCCATGACCACTTCCGATTCCGCGAACGGTTCCGGCGGTTCCACGAACGAGCCGGGGACGAAGCCGCCCGGCCTGATCCAGCGCGTCAAGGCGCTGCTGATGCAGCCGCGGGCGGAATGGCCCGTCATCGAGCGCGAGGCCACCGGCATCGGCGATCTCTACCGGCGCTATGCGCTGCTGCTCGCCGCCATTCCCGCGCTGGCCCTGTTCGTCCGCTCCGCGCTGATCGGCTATGGCGGCTTCGGCTTTCATTATCGCGCCTCGGTCGGCGCGGCGCTGGGCGTGGCGATCAGCCAATATGTGATGGCGCTGGTGTCGGTGGCCGCGCTCGCCTTCATCGCCGATTTCGTCGTGACCAAATTCGACGGCGCCGCCCATCGCGTCAACGCCTTCAAGCTCGCCGTCTATTCCTCGACGGCGGCCTGGCTGGCGGGCATCTTCGTCGCCATTCCCGGCCTGGGGCTGTTCGGCCTGCTGGGGCTGTACAGCTTCTACCTGCTCTATACCGGCCTGCCCGTGCTGATGAAGGTGCCGCAGGACAAGGCGATGCTGTGCACCATCGCCATCGCCGCCGCCGCGATCCTGCTCGCCATCGTTGTCAGCGCGCTGCTGCGGCCCGCCACCGCGATGTTCGGCGGCATCGGCGGGGTGGAATCCGCGCTCCACAGCGGCGGTGAGGTGACGGTGCCCGGCCTCGGCACCATCGACACCGCCCGGCTGGAGGAGGCGGGCCGCAAGCTGGAGGAAGCCACGCAGCAGAACGCCCATGCCAGGCCGGTCGATTCGGCGCAGCTCAGGACGCTGCTGCCCGAAACGCTGGGCGGCTATCGGCGCGTATCGATCGAAACCCGCTCGATGGGTGCGGCGGGCGTCGGCGGCGCGCAGGCGAGCGCCGATTATGAGCGGGATGGCCGCCGCATCCGGGTCGAACTGACCGACATGGCGGCGGCGGGCGCGCTAGCCGGGCTGGGCGCGGCGTTCAACGTCACGCAGGAGCGGGAGGATGATTCGGGCTTCGAGCGGACGCGCACCGAAAACGGCCGCATGGTGCGGGAAACATGGGATGCCACGGAGCGCCGGGGCAGCTATGCCGCCACCCTCGACAACCGCTTCCTGATCTCCGTCTCCGGCGATGCCGACAGCTTCGAGGCGCTGAAGGCGATCGCCGCCGCGATCGACCCGGCGAAGCTGACGGCGCTGGCCCGATAGGCTGCGACCGACGACTCAGGCCGGTTCCAGCACCCCGTCATGCAGGCGGGCGACTCGATCCATGCGCGCGGCCAGCCGCTCATTATGGGTGGCGACCAGCGCGGAGGAACCTTCCCCGCGCACCAGCCGGATGAACTCGTCGATCACGATGTCGGACGTGCGCTCGTCCAGATTGCCGGTCGGCTCATCCGCCAGCACCAGCGCCGGGCGATTCGCCAAGGCGCGGGCGACGGCGACGCGCTGCTGCTCGCCGCCGGAAAGCTGGCTCGGCCGATGCTCCAGCCGGTGGCCGAGGCCGAGGCTGCTCAGCAGCGAAACGGCGCGCGCCCGCGCGTCCGTCTCGTTCACGTCACGCACCAGCTGGGGCAGCATCACATTCTCGGTCGCGTTGAAATCGGGCAGCAGGTGGTGGAACTGGTAGACGAAGCCCAGCGAATCGCGGCGCAGCCGGGTGCGCCCGTCATTGTCCAGCTGCGCGGCCTCCTCGTCCAGGATGCGGATCGATCCTTCGAACCCGCCCTCCAGCAGGCCCACCGCCTGCAACAGCGTCGACTTGCCCGATCCCGACGGCCCGACCAGCGCGACGATCTCCCCCGGCGCGATCGTCAGGTCCACGCCGCGCAGCACGTCGATGGTCACGTCGCCCTGGGTGAAGCTGCGCCGCAGCCCGGTCACGTTCAGCACATCATTCATAACGCAGCACCTGCACAGGGTCGGTATTGGCGGCCTTGAACGCCGGATAGAGCGTAGCGAGGAAGCTGAAGATCAGCGCCATCGCGCAGATGACGACGATCTCCACCGGATCGGGCTTGGACGGCAGGTCGGTCAGGAAGCGCACCGAGGGATCCCAGATATTCTGGCCCGTCACGATCTGGATCAGCTTCAGCACATCCTCGCGGAAATAGAGGAAGATGAACCCCAGCACCACGCCCGCCGCCATGCCCAGCGTGCCGATGGTGACGCCCACCGTCACGAATATCTTCAGCATGCTCGACCGCTTCGCCCCCATGGTGCGCATGATCGCGATGTCGCGCGTCTTGGCGCGCACCAGCATGATGAGCGAGGAGAGGATGTTGAACACCGCGACGAGGATGATCAGCGAGAGGATGACGAACGACACCACCCGGTCCACCTGCAACGCCTCGAACAGGCTGCTGTTCAGCTGCCGCCAGTCGGTGACGACCGCGCGCCCTTCCACCTTGTCGGCAAGCGGGGTCAATATGTCCGCGACCTTGTCGGCGTTGACCGTCTGCACCTCGATCATGCCGACGACATCGCCCAGCAGCAGCAGTTGCTGCGCATTTTCCATCGGCATGATGACGAACGCCTTGTCGTAATCATAGATGCCGACCTCGAAGATCGCGCCGACCTCATAACCGATCTCGCGCGGCACGGTGCCGAACGGGGTGGCCCGGCCCGCCGGATTGATGATCGATATGGTGCTGCCCACGGTCGCGCCCAGATTTTCGGCAAGCCCCGATCCGATCGCGATGATGTTGTGGCCGGGCTTGAGCGAATCGAGCCGCCCCGCCTGCACCTTGCCCTTCAGCGTGTCGTTGCCGAGAATGTCCGGCATCGTCATGCCGCGCACCAGCACCGCCTCCACCCGCCCCTGATAATTGGCGAGCAGCGGCTGCTCGATCAGCGGAGTCGCGCTGGTGACGCCGGGGGTCGCCTTGGCTTCCTTCAGGACGTCGCGCCAATCGGGCAGGCGGCCGCCATAGCCCTGCACCACCGCATGGCCGTTGAGGCCCACGATCTTGTCGAACAGCTCCGCGCGGAAACCGTTCATCACGCTCATCACGATGATGAGCGCGGCGACGCCCAGCATCACCGCGACGAGGCTGATTCCCGCGACCAGGAAGATGAAGCCTTCGCCCTTGCCGGGCAGCAGATAGCGTTTGGCGATGGTCCGCTCGAAACGGCTGAGAATCATGAGAGGCAGGTTCCCCAAGGTGAGGCTTGATGCTCTAGAGCATCGAACGCGGAAGTGGGAACGGCTTTTTGCTTCCGAGGCCCGGCGGACCGTTTCCGACATGTTGCGGATTTGACACAGGGGCGTCGCGAAAAACGACAGAAGCCAATTTTGCTGGTGACAGGCATGCCCCCCTCGCGATAGCTCTCTTCCTCGGAACACAGGCATAATAAAAATCCGCCAGGGTTCAGGGATACCGGATCAACCGCGCGTATAAAAAAGGGGCGCGATTGGGGGGCCGGACAATAGGGGAATGTGCATAGCACACACACCCGGATCGCGAAAAAGGGCGCGATCCGGGTGTTTTCCGTTCTGGCGACGGGCGCTTGCGAATCCATCGTCCGTTGGTGGCGGATTACGGCTGATTTTTGCCTTCCTGTCATGTCATCCCAGCGCAGGCTGGCCTCTCAGGAGGCTGCGCACCATGGCCGGCGTCCCGGCCTGCGCCGGGGTGACGGAAAAGATGGAGGGGGACCGATCCCACCAAAGCAGCGATTCCTCAAACCGCTTTGCAAGCCGCAAAACCGCCTTGTCTTTTCAGCGAACGAGGCAGCCTCTAAAGACTCCTCCATTCCCTCCGCCTTCCTCCTCCACAGCGGCGAAAGGTTTCCGATGATCGCCCCGTTCCGCCCTGTTGCCGCCGCCACCACGCTGATGCTGCTCGCCCTGTCCGCCTGCGCCAGCCCGGAAGCGCGCCTGCGCACGGGGCTTGTCGATGCGGGCCTGCCCGACCGGACGGCCGCCTGCATGGCCGAATATATGGCCGACCGCCTCAGCGTCACGCAATTGCGCCGCCTCCAGTCGCTCGCCTCGGTCAAGAAGGTGGACTATCAGCGAATCACGCTGGACGACTATCTGCACAAGGTCCGCGCGCTCAAGGATGCGGAGTTGATCGCCGTCACCGGCAAGGCCGCGTTCCACTGCGCCTTTTGATGCGCCGGCCCCGCGCGGCGGCATTTTGCAACTTTGCAAAGTCCATTTGCAAAGTCCGGCTTTCCTTGGGCGTCCGCCTGTGCTTTAGCGGCGCCGTCTTTTCTCCCGCTGGTGACGAGGATTTCATCCGATGAACATTCATGAATATCAGGCCAAGGAACTTCTGGCGAAATTCGGCGCGCCGATCGCGGCCGGCCATGCCGCCTTCACCGTCGAGGAAGCGGTCGAGGCCGCCGGCAAGCTGCCCGGACCGCTCTATGTCGTGAAGGCGCAGATCCACGCCGGCGGCCGCGGCAAGGGCAAGTTCAAGGAACTCGGCCCCGACGCCAAGGGCGGCGTCCGCCTCGCCAGGACGGTGGAGGAAGTGCGCGCCCATGCCGCCGACATGCTCGGCAACACCCTCGTCACCGTGCAGACCGGCCCCGCCGGCAAGCAGGTCAATCGCCTCTACATCACCGACGGCGCCGACATCGCGAAGGAATTCTACCTCGCGCTGCTGGTCGATCGCGCCACCGGCCGCGTCGCCTTCGTCGTGTCGACCGAAGGCGGCATGGACATTGAAGAGGTCGCGCACTCGACCCCGGAAAAGATCCACACCTTCGCCGTCGATCCCGCGACCGGCTTCATGCCG
>Ga0180222_1000815_pt1 | contig 39540 bp, 38 predicted proteins | sample eDN5th37CKraftOP_FD_151336 | JGI IMG/M metagenome (GOLD analysis project Ga0180222, IMG submission 151336) | Enriched Organic Plus compost microbial communities from Emeryville, California, USA - eDNA 5th pass 37_C Kraft OP (version 2) (version 2) ...
GCGGGACCCATCCGTGCAGCGTGGCGCGGTCCGCGTCGGCGGCATCGCTCACCTCGTCCGGGCCGACGCCGACGATGTCGACCACCCTGTCCCCGCCGTCGAGCCGTTCGAGCGCGGCGAGCAGGATGTCGACGCCCTTCGCCCGGTTGCCGCGGCCGACGAACAGCAGCCGCAGCGGGCCTTCCGGCGCCTGCTCCGGCGCCGCGGGCGCCGTCGCCGCGATCCCGTTCAGCGCGACGTGGAGGCGATCGTCCGGCAGGCCGTGCGCCAGGGCAAGCTTGCGCTCGTGCTCCGAAACGTTGATGATCGCGTCGCACCGGTGGCTGAGCGCGCGTTCGACGAAGGCGTAGATCCCGCGCTTGAGCCCCCCCGTATCCATCGCGAACGACCAGCCGTGCGGGCAATAGACGATGCGGGCATTGCCGAGCGCCCGGCGCGGCATCGCGCGGATCCCGAAGCCGGCGAAGGTGCTGTGCGCGTGGACGATGTCGGGCCGGAAATGCCGCGCCCCGGCCGCCGCGGCGCGCGCGAGCCGTAGGGCGGAAAGCGCGCGCGACGGCGCCGGTCTGAAGGTGCGCAGGTAGGGCGCGAGCCGGGCGACCTCGCCGGCCTGGTCCTCGGGCGCCAGCAGGAGGACGCTGTCCGCCCCGAAGCGGGCGACCTGCCCGTCCACGATCTCTTCGAGGTGAGAGGCGATCCCGCCGATCACCGTCTCCGCCACGTGGAGGATCTTCATGAGCCGATCCGCGCCAGCGCGATCGAATCGACCCAGGACTCCACGTTCTCGTCGAGGCTCGAGGGGGGGCGGATTTCCAGCATCTGCGCCGGGCAGCCGCCGGCCGGCACGGCGAAGGTCCCCCCGAAGCGCGTCGCCGCGCCGGGCGTCATCGCAAGCTCGATCAGCGCCGGGCGCAGGTCGCCGAGGCAGCGGACCGCGATCTTCGGCGGCCGCACGTCGCCGGAAGGCACGTCGCCCGCGCGCCCGGCCAGGCGGTAGCGCCCCGGCGGCAGCAGGACGAGCTGCCGCGCCGCGACGCCGGTGCGTCCCGCCGAGGCGAGCAGGTAGAGCGCATTGCCGTCCGCCCGGTCGTTCGTCCGCCGGGTGGCGGCGAGGCCGTCCTGGTCGGTATAGGCCCAGTCGAACGGCGGCAGGAGGCTGTCCTGCTCGAAGCCGCCGTCGCGAAGCAGCGCGCCATTCGCGCTTGTGCCCCTCGCGGCGCGATAGAGCGCCTGCGCCCTGTCATAGCTGCGCAGGTCGACGAGGCGCTGCAACGCGCTCGCCATCATCGCGCGCTCGACCCCGTCGCGCATGTCGAGGCGGACGCTGCGGACCAGGTCATAAAGGGCGTCGCCCGACTGCGAGTCCGAGATGAGCGCGATCATGAAGGGCGTCCACCACGGCGGCCGCCGCGCGACCAGGGGCACCAGGTCGCGGCGGATCGCCGGGTCCGCCGCGGCGGCGACCAGGATCGGGGTCAGCTGCGCGATCCCGGTCGCGGAGGTCCGCATCGCGCGATCGTAGTGGCGCAGCGTCTCGGGAATGTCGTTGCGGCGGACATTGGTCTCGATCAGCCAAAGCTGCGTCAAGAGGTCGCGGCGCGACAGGCTTTCGGCGTAGCGGAAGAGCCGCGCCGCGCGGGCGGCATGGCCCATCCTGTCCTCGACGAGCGCGAGGCTGCGGGCCGCGCCGACGTTGACCGGCTCGCGGTTCAGCGCCGCGATCGCGAGCCGGCGCGCCCGCGCGAAATCCCGGCTTCGCGGATCGAGCGCCACGCTGGACGCGGCGGCGACCCGCGCGTCCGTCCCGGTCCACCAGGGGAAGCCCATCGGCGCGCGCTCGCGCGCCACCAGGGCGAGCGTGATGACCGTGGAGAGCCAGAGCAGGACGAGCGCGGCGACGATGATGACGGCCGTCCGCAGGAGGTTTCGCGGCGGCGGCAGCGCGCGATTCATGCCGGTCCTCGCAGGCTCAGGCACCGCCCGCCGGCTCGGCGGCCTCGCCATAGCCGTAGCCGTAGCCGTACTCGTACTCCTGCCCGTAATGGGCGCGGCGCGAATCCCACCGCGTGAGGATCGAGCCGAGCAGCGTGACGTTGGCCGAGACCAGCCGCTCGATCGCCGAGCGCGCCATGTCGCGGCTGGTGCGGTGCGCCTGGACCACGAAGACGAGGCCCTCGACGCGGTTGCCGATCAGCAGCGCGTCCGCCAGCCCCATCACCGGCGGCGCGTCGATCACGACATGGTCGAAGCGCTCGGCGAGCTGGGCAAGCAGGGCGCCGAGCCGGTCGCTCGACAGCAGCTCGGAGGCGCTCGGCGGCTGCGGCCCCGCGGTCATCACGACGAGGCCGTCATGGTCGGTCGGCCGCAGCAGCGCGTCGATCTCGCTGTTGCCGGCGAGATAGTTGCTGAGGCCGCCTTCGTTGCCGATGCCGACGATGTGGTGGACCGAGGGCGCGCGCAGGTCGCCGTCGATCAGCAGCACGCGGCGGCGCGAGCGCGCGAGCGACCGGGCCAGCGCGTAGGCGATGGTGGACTTGCCCTCCATCGGCCGGGTGCTGGACACGGCGAAGCTGCGCGGCACGCCATGGTCGGTCGAGAAGGACAGGCTCGTCATCAGCGAGATCGCCGCCTCGCTGATCGTCGACTTGCGGTCGGCGAGCGGCTCCAGCGGATCGCCGGTGATCTTCGGGATGGTGCCGAGCAACGGCGTGCCGAGCGCGCCCTCGATGTCGGACGGATCGTTGATGCCGCGGTCGATCTGCTCCATCGCCGCCGCGCCGCCGATGCCGAGCACGCTGCCGGCGATCAGCGCGAGCAGCAGGTTGAACAGCAGCTTCGGGCTGGACGGGCGGGTCGGCAGCTGGGCCGGGTCGACGATCGAGATGTTGTTGATGCCGACGCCGCCGGCGATGCCGATTTCCTTGTAGCGCTGCAGCAGCGCGTCATAGAGCTGCCGGTTGGTGTCGGCGTCGCGCTGCAGGATGTTGTACTGGATCGAGCGCCGGCGCTGGTCGAGCATCTGCGAGCGCAGCGCATCGACCTGCGAGGCGAGCCGCTGCTCGCGCTCGACCGCGGCGCGATAGGTCTGCTCCAGCGAGTTGCCGACCCGCCGCTCCTCCTGGGCGATGGCGCGATCGAGCTGCTCGATCTGGGTCTGGAGCGCGCGGGCCGGCGGATAGTCCGGCTCGAACTGCACCATCATCCGCGCATATTCGGCGGCCGCCTGCGCGCGCTGCTGCCTGAGGCCGGAAATCGCCTGGTTGGTCAGCGCCTCCGGCACCTCGCCGGCGGCGGAGCCGAGCCGGCTCTCCGCCTGGATGCGGTCGGCGCGCGCCCGGTCCAGCTCGTTGTTGAGCTGGGCGAGGCTGTCGGCCAGCAGCGAGCGCTCGGGCGTGGTCACGGTGCCCTGCGGGCTCGAAACGGTCGCGCCGGGCAGGTTCACGATGCCCTCGCGGCTGGCATAGGCGACGAGCAGCCGCTCCGACTGGTCGATGCGCGAGCGCAGCTGGTCGAGCCGGCTTTCGAGGAACCGGCGAGCGTAGGAGCTCGCCTCGTAGCGCCGCTCGAGCGTGAGCCGGATGAAGCCCGCGGCCCAGGCGTCGACGACGCGGCGCGACAGGTCGGGATCGGGGCTGGTGAAGGTGAGGGTGACGAGGCGCGACATGCGCTGCGCCGAAACGTCGAAATTGTCGAGCAGCAGGGCGCCCGCCTTGCGAATGCGCTGCGACCGCGTCGAGGCGCCCTGGACGACCCGGCCGCCGTCGAACCAGGCCTCGGTCCCGCGCGCGCCCATCATCTCGAAGAAGGCGGGATTGTCGAACAGCCGCAGGTCGGTCGCGACGCGCTCCGCCAGCGTGCGCGATTTCAGCAGGCCGTACTGCGTGTTGTAGAATTCCTGGTCCACCGCCGCGAACTGCGACTGCGTGTTCTGGCCTTCGGCGACATTGCCGGTCTCGCGCCGGATCTCGAGCGTCGACTCCGCATCATATTGCGGCGTCATCAACAGCGTGATGCCCAGCCCCAGGATCAGCGCGCCCGCGATCGTCCCGGCCACGATCCACTTGCGCCGGCGCAGCATGGCGATCAGCTGGGTCACGAAGGGGGTCGTGCTATGGTCAGAGCCGGTCTCCCCTCGCTTGTCCAACGTTCGGCCAAAGCTTGCCGGCCGGGCGAGTTCCAGGTTGTTCATATCTACAAACTCTAGCTACCGGATCAGCGCGACGATCGGGTAGCTCAGCGCACTCGCCCCTTGCAGGAACGAAGCGAACAGACGCCGTGCCTGCGATTCGCCCACATAAATCACGTCGTTGGCGTAAATTTCCGGATCGCCGTAAACGCCCTGCCGGATCGACCGCAGGTCGTAGAGCGCCGCCATTTCGCGGTCGTTCACCCGCCGGAAGACGACGACGAAATTCGTGTTCGCGAATTCGGTGACGCCCTTGGCGCGGGCCACCGCGCGCATCAGCGTCATCCGGCCGGTCACCGGGTACATGCCCGGCTCGTTCACCTCGCCGTCCACGGTCACCATCTGGTTGACCGTGTCGGCGTTCACCGCGACCTGCGGGTCGCGCACGTAGCGCCCGCGCAGGCGGCTCGCGATCTCCTCGCCGAGCTGCTGCGGCGTATAGCCCGCGGCCTGGATCTCCCCGACGAGCGGCAGCGAGAAGCGCCCGTTGGCGTCGAGCTGGACGGTGCGGGTCAGCTCCGGCACGCCGAAGACGGAAATATCGACGCGGTCGAACGGGCCGACGACATATTCGCGACGCTGCACGATCAGGTCCTCGCGCGAAGGCGCCGGCAGGGCGTCGCCGGGGACAATCTGGAGATCGGGACGGCCGACAAGTCGTGAACTCGCGCATCCCGACAAAACGAGCGCAGCGCAGACGAGACAAATGAATGATTTCATTACTTCGCGGGATCCGTTCTGTGCCTGCCGCAGCGGCATCCAAGGGCGGCAGATAGCCAAAGCCCCCCTCAAAAGCAACTCGCGCACGGGCACTAGGAGGCGCCACTCGTCGCGCGTTTCGCCTCGGCTCGGCTGTCCGCCAGCCAGGCGCAGGCGAGCGCGAACAGGGCGGCGAGCAGCGGCGTCCGCAGCGGGTAATCGACCAGGCTGGCGGCGAAGAGCATCAGGATCGTCATCGCCCCGGCCCGGGCGTAGCGCGTCTGGTGCGATCGCTCGCGATAGGGAATGGCGGCCGCGTAGGCGCGCCGCGCCGCCCAGAGCAGGAAGGCGAGCAGGACCAGCGCCGCGGGCAGCCCGCCGGTCAGGACCAGCTCCAGCGGGTCGTTGTGGGCGTGGTTGTAATAGGCCGGGCCGAGCATCGTGTCCGTTTCGTAGCCGCGGAAGACCGGGTCGAACGATCCGTAGCCGGAGCCGAACGGGAAGAAGTCGCCGGCGAGCCTGAGGACCGTCGGCATATTCTCGAGCCGCTGCTCGGCGCTGTAATTCTCGGACAGGACGATCAGCCGGCGCACCGCCTCGGCGCGGCCGCTGAGGATGGCGATGCCGCCGAGCAGGATCGGCGCGGCGACGAGGGCGAGCACGAGCGCGGCCCACCAGCGCCGGCCCCCGTCGGGCAGCCGGATCGGGGCCAGCAGCAGGGCGAAGGCCAGCCCGATCAGGCCGAGCAGGACGCCGGCGCGCGATCCGGTGACCAAGATGGCGGCGATCAGGAAGCAGCCGAAGGCGACCGCGATCCAGAACCGGACGCGCGCATAGTCGGCCGACCGCGCCGGGCCGAGCGTCCACAGCCTCAGCAGCGGGAAGGCGACGGCGAGGAGGGCGGCCTGGTGGTTGCGGTTGGCGAAGAAGCCGACGCCGGCGCCGTTGTGCGTGATCCGGTAGAGATAGAGCGGCCCGTTCGGCCCGCCGGAAAGCTGCGCGATGGCGAGCAGCGCGCTGGCGACCACGCCGACCAGCACCACCGGGAGCAGCGAGGTGCGGCCGCCGCTGTCCAGCCCCGCCATGCCGACCAGCACCACCAGCGGCGGCAGCAGCGCGACCAGGCTGTTCCAGGTGAGGTCGGGCGTCAGGGAGATGGGCCGCCAGGGCTGGGGTATGCCGGCCGCGGCGGCGGCCTCCGCGTACCGGGCGTGGCCCGGCAGCGCGAGCCACAGGTCGGGCGGCAGCGGGACGAGCTGGATCGCCATCGTCGCCGCGAACAGCGCGAGCAGCGCGAACAGGGTGCGATAGCGCGAAAAGTCCCAGGTCCCCGGCGTCAGCAGCAGCGCGGCTAGGCAGATGACGGCGAGCGGCCTCAGGTAGAGGAGCGACTGGACGTCCGGGCGTCCCGAGCCGCCGCTGATGAGGCAGGCGAACAGGAACGCGACCACTATGGCGAAGCGCAGCCGCCTCTCGGTCTGCGGCCAGGCGGCCACTTCCGAACGACGGATTCTCCGCCGGTGTTGCGGGGACATGCCGGGCCCTTTCGAATGTGTCGTCGAAGTGCCCGTGCGCTCCTAGCCCAGCGCGGGACTCCCGCCAAGGCCGCCGTCCGGCCGAGATTTCGGGACAGCCCATGCGCTGCGCGCTTGTGCCGCCACCCGGCTTGGGCCAAAGGCGGCGGATGCCGCGTTTCATTGTCCTCGTGCGGGTCCTGTTCTGGACGAGCCTCGCCTTCGCCTTCCTGATGGCGGTGCTGCCCAACCCGGTGCCGGTCCAGGTCAACGACAAGTTCCAGCATTTCGGCGCCTTCGTCGTGCTCGCCGCGCTGGCGATCCTTTCCTATCCGCGCGCGCCCCTCACGAAGATCGCGGTGCTGCTCGCCCTGTTCGGCGCGCTGATCGAGGTCACGCAGGCGATCCCGACGCTCCATCGCGACGCCGAGCTTGCCGACTGGCTGGTGGATATCGGCGCGATCGTGGCGGTGATCGTCCTCGTCGCGATCCAGCGCGTGGGCGGCCGTCTCGCCGGCCAGGGCCGGACCTGAACGCCCCGCCGGTCAGCCGCCGTGCGGCTCGCTCCGGCGGCAGGCATCGACCCAGCGCGCGCCGACCAGCGCGGCGAGTCGCTCAGGCGCGACCGCGACCGAACTGGTCCGCGAACCCGCCGCCGGATAGACGATGTCGAACCCCTTGAGCGAAACGTCGCAATAGATGGCGAGCGGACGCGCGAGCCCGAACGGGCAGACGCCGCCGACCGCGTAACCGGTGGCGGCGAGCGTCTCCTGTGCGTCCAGCATCCGCGGCCGGCCGCCGAAGGCCGCCTTCGCCTTCTGGTTGTCGAGCCGCGCGTCGCCGCGCGTCACCAGCAGGAAGGGCTCGCTCGCCCCCGCGCGGATGCACAGCGTCTTGGCGATCCGCCCCGGCTCGACGCCGAGCGCGACGGCGGCCTCGGCCACGGTCGCCGTGCTGACGCCCTGGTCGATGATCGCAAGGTCGGGGGCGTGTTCCGCGAGCCAGGCGCGGACCGATTCGAAACTCATGCGGACTCAGCGTCCCTCGGGCTCGGCCATGCGCGCCCGGTGATAGCGGGTGCGGTAGAGGACGACGCCGATCAGCACCGCCCAGCCGGCGGCGAGGCCGATCCAGCCGTAGCGACGCATGGGGTCGTCCGGCTCGCTCGCGAGCAGCAGCGCCGCGCTCGCCGCGACCAGGACGAAGCCGATCAGCCGCCAGCCAGGCGCCACGCGGCGGAGCTCGGCGCGATAGGCGGCATATTGCTCTGGATCGGTGAGGTCCGGGCGCATGGACGCCAGCTAAACCGTTTTTAATGCAGGGGAAAGCGCCGTTTTTCATTTGCGGTTCAGCTTCGCCTGGCATTTTTCGCCGCGCCAAACCTGAACCGAACGGAGGATGCTCACGATGCGTTTGCTTCCAACCGTCGCGCTTGCCGGTGTGGCCTCGCTCGCGCTGGCGGGCAGCGCCTATGCGGCGTGCCATCATGTGATGAAGGTCGATCTGCCGGGCGGCGGCGTCGCCCAGATCGAATATGAAGGCAATGTCCCGCCCAAGGTGAAGCTCGTCTCCGCCGACGATCCCGCCTTCGCCGCGCGGCGGGTCGGCTTCTTCAATCCCTTCTACGATCCGTTCGCGCGTATGGACGCAATCTTCGCCGCGATGGAGCGGCAGCACGCGCAGATGATGCGGGAGATCGCCGCGATGGAGGCCGCCGCCGCTCGGGGGGAGCTGGCGCCGGGCGCGCCGCTCACCTTCGTTTCGACGGGCGCGCCGCAGGGCGGCAGCTTCACCTTCGTCTCGACGACGACCAGCGGCAACGGCACCTGCGGCCGCACCGTCCAGATCACGCAGCGTCCGGGCGAGTCGCCGCGGCGCGTGGAGCGCACCTTCGGCGACTGCTCCGCCGCCCAGCCGTCCGTGGCACCCGCGGCCGCGCCGTCGCCGCGCAACACCGTCTGAGCCTCGCCTTCGGGCGAACCGACAGGGCGGCCCGCCAATTCGGCGCGGCCGCCCTTTCCTTATTCGCGCGGCGGGCCTAGGATCGCCGCATTCCCCGGGGGACCGCTGATGCGCGGTTGAGAGGAAGGCAGCAGCCTTCGACCCGCCGAACCTGATCCGGCTGACACCGGCGTAGGGAGGGAGTAGCGGCCAGCCCGTCTCCTTCCCCTTGCAAGAAGGAGAGACGCGATGGCTGACGCACCCGCCCGTACCGAGCTCAAGGTCACCACCGGCCCGATTCGCGGCAGCCGCAAAATCCATGTCGGGCCGCTGCGCGTCGCGATGCGCGAGATCGATCTTTCGCCCGCCAGCGGCGAGCCGCCGCTGCGCGTCTACGACACGTCCGGGCCCTATACCGACCCGCAGGCGCATATCGACATCATGGCGGGCCTGCCCGAGCTGCGCCGCGAATGGATCCGCGGCCGCGGCGACGTAGAGGAGGTGCCGCAGCGCGAGGTGCGGCCGGAGGACAACGGCCAGCTCGGCCCCGATCGTTCGGGCGGCGTGCCGCCTTTCCCGAAGGTGCGCCGCAAGGTGCTGCGCGCGAAGGCGGGCTGCAACGTCACGCAGATGCATTATGCCCGCCGTGGCATCGTCACGCCCGAGATGGAATATGTCGCGACGCGCGAGAATCTGGGCCGCGAGATGCTGCGCGAGGCCGCCGCGCGCGACGGGCAGGACTGGGGCGCCGCCATCCCCGGCCATGTGACGCCCGAATTCGTCCGCGACGAGGTGGCGCGCGGCCGCGCGATCATTCCTTCAAACATAAACCATCCCGAAAGCGAGCCGATGGCGATCGGCCGCAACTTCCTGGTCAAGATCAACGCCAATATCGGCAACAGCGCCGTCGCCTCGGATGTCGCGAGCGAGGTGGACAAGATGGTCTGGGCGATCCGCTGGGGCGCCGACACGGTGATGGACCTCTCCACGGGCCGCAACATCCACGACACGCGCGAGTGGATCATCCGCAATTCGCCCGTGCCGATCGGCACCGTGCCGATCTATCAGGCGCTGGAGAAGGTCGGCGGCGTGGCCGAGGAGCTGACCTGGGAGATCTTCCGCGACACGCTGATCGAGCAGGCCGAACAGGGGGTGGACTATTTCACCATCCACGCCGGCGTGCGGCTCGCCTACATCCCGCTCACGGCAAAGCGCGTCACCGGCATCGTCAGCCGCGGCGGCTCGATCATGGCCAAGTGGTGCCTCGCCCACCACAAGGAGTCCTTCCTCTACGAGCATTTCGACGAGATCACCGAGATCATGAAGGCCTATGACATCGCCTATTCGCTGGGCGACGGCCTTCGCCCCGGTTCGATCGCGGATGCCAATGACGAGGCGCAGTTCGCCGAGCTCTATACTTTGGGCGAACTGACGAAGCGCGCCTGGGCGCAGGACGTGCAGGTGATGATCGAGGGCCCCGGCCACGTGCCGATGCACAAGATCAAGGAGAATATGGACAAGCAGCTCGCCGCCTGCGGCGAGGCGCCCTTCTACACATTGGGCCCGCTCGTCACCGATATCGCGCCGGGCTACGACCATATCACCAGCGGCATCGGCGCGGCGATGATCGGCTGGTTCGGCACGGCGATGCTCTGCTACGTGACGCCGAAGGAGCATCTCGGCCTGCCCGACCGCGACGACGTGAAGGCCGGCGTCATCACCTACAAGCTCGCCGCCCACGCCGCCGATCTCGCCAAGGGCCACCCGGCCGCGCGCGCCCGCGACGACGCCCTCAGCCGCGCCCGCTTCGAGTTCCGCTGGCGCGACCAGTTCAACCTCAGCCTCGATCCCGACACGGCCGAGCAATATCACGACCAGACGCTGCCGGCCGAAGGCGCCAAGACCGCGCACTTCTGCTCGATGTGCGGCCCGAAGTTCTGCTCGATGAAGATCACGCAGGAGGTGAGAGAGTTCGCGGCGCTACAGAACGCAGACGTGGCGAGCTTTGTGACGGCCGATGAGGCGGAGGCCGGGATGGCGGAGATGAGTGAGAAGTTTCGAGCGGAGGGCGAATTATATGTGAAGAAGAGCCATTAGTTCGTTGGCGAACATGTATGAGCAAATTTGGAGAGAAATAAGCGTCTAGTTATCAATGACATAGTGGATTACCGAGCAAATTCGACCGAGTTTGGCTGGACTCGGGTTGACTCTTGGTTGCGTCGGTTCCACATCTGTTCCATCTCACCGACGGAGCAGTTCTTGTGGCACTCCCGGCGGCTAATGAAGATTCCAAGAAGCGGACGCGTATCAGTCAGTCCGATATCCCCAATCACAGCCTGAAGGACGCGCTGCGTATTGCTCGCGGATTATGGGACAACTTTGCAGGCAGAGGCGCAGCTCCGCACAACGTCGCAATGGCGTTAGACCTAAGCCCCACCAGCGGCACTTGGAGAAATCTTTGTGGCGCATCGATCGCTTACGGCCTCACTGAAGGGGGATATAACGCAAACGAAATAGTTTTGACCGACCTTGGTCGAAGGATCGTAGCTCCAACCTCGGAAGGGGAAGATCGTCTGGCGCTGCAAGAAGCGGCCTTGAAGCCAAAGATATTGGGTGATTTTTTCAGAACTTATGACCGTGCAAAATTTCCTCGCGACGACATCGCTGCGAATGTTCTTGTGACCAAGGAGGTCCCCAAGGAGCGGTCTGAGCAAATAGTATCACTACTAAAAGAGATCGGAAATTTCGTTGGGTTCATTAAAGAAACCAAGACTGGGCCCTTCGTAGCTCTTGATGCTACGCCGGCAAACGTCTCTCAATCACCCGACGAACAGTGCGGCGATGGTTGGGTTGGCACCAGGATCGAAAATTCTCCTAAAATAGAATCTTTTGATCAACGAGCCAAAGATCAAAATGTAGTCGGTTGTTTAGGTGAGCCAAATCAACGAGTTTTCATTACGCACGGCAAGAATAATAACATCCTTGATCAAATTCGAGAAGTGGTGGAGCTTGGCGGCTTTGAACCAGTAATTTCAACTCGCAATGAGACCACTGCTAAGCCAATACCCGAAAAGGTTATGGACGACATGCGAAGATGCGGAGCGGCTGTTATCCATGTTGGCTCGGAGGGCGTTGTCACGGACGAGCAGGGCAACGAAGTCCAGCAAATCAATCCGAACGTATTGATAGAAATCGGTGCGGCCATGGCTCTTTATCGCGGCCGTTTCATCCTTGTCGTCGAGGAAGGGGTTCAACTGCCGTCCAATCTACAAGGGCTTTACGAGTCTCGGTACACCGGTAGCTCGATTGAATTTCAAGCTGGGATGAAGATATTGAAGGCGTTGAGGGGGTTGCACGCCGAGTCGAAATAAAAACTAAGTTCGGAGGCTGACATGCCTAGAGCAACGGAGAACGACGTCGCACTCGCTGTCTTACAGATCGCTACGGCACAAGCAAAGGGCATCTGCACATTTAACAGAGCGTGTTCCGAGGTGCCGAACTACGTCGCCTTTGAGGCGGCGGATTTGCAGGGATCAGTTACGCGTCCTGGAGAGCCAATGTGGCATCAGCTCATCCGCAACATCAAATCGCACCACACCGCGGAAGGCAACTTCATTGCTGAGGGATACCTTCAGCATGTACCGAGGAGAGGATATCGAGCCACCCCTGCGGGGAGGGCCTACCTAAAGAAGCTTGGGCTCTAGCTTCTTCTTCCCCTTTGCCCGACCGCCCGTCTTGTAGCCAGGCTTAAACCATTTGAGTTCGGTTCCGGTCGACGCGTCTTTGTCCCACACGAACCAAGCGTAGGCCGTCGTTCCCGACCCTTTGATCTCAGCCCCGGCCGGATAAAATGTGATCCGCTCGCTGAAAACCCAGACTCGTGAGGGGGGCGACGTTTCAAAGATCGTCCTCTGTCGATTGACACCTTCAAGGAAGGCTAAGCGCAACAGGAGGGCGAGTTTCCTGTTCGCCAGTGCGAGACCCGTTTTTACAAAGCCTTCTGCGGCATTGTACGGCGGGTTGGTAACGATGTTGTCGAAGCGGTTCTCCGCGGTCAAGAAATCGAGACCTGCGTCGCCGTAACCCCGATCGTAAAGGTCGCTGCTGTAGGTGCTCGGAGAAACGGCCTCGAGCACCCGGGACATAGCTCCGTTACCGCAGGCGCATTCCCAAACATCACCGTAAAATCGTTCATTGTCGACCAGTGCTTCCGCCGCCCAACTCGGAGTGGGGAAGAAGTCAGGCCCATCCAAGTCAGCGAAGCGCTTCGCTGTTGGCTTGAAACCGCCGTTAAGATTGTAGGTCACGTCCATAAAAAAATATAGCAGAAACAGGGGTTAGTCAATAACCGCTAAGTGATTCAGAGGACTCACTTTTCCCCGCACCACTGCCATATCCGGCGCCTACGAACCGCGACCGGCCCGCCTTCGCGAACGGCGGCGGGCAGCCGCCGCCGTCCCCCATTCGCTGGGAGCTCTCACCTCCTCAATATCCCCTCCATCCTCTTCCCCCGCGCCAGTTCGTCGATCAGCTTGTCGAGGTAGCGGGCCTCGCGCATCAGGGGGTCTTCGATCGCCTCGACGCGCACGCCGCAGATGACGCCGGTGATCTTCTCGCGCGCGGGGTTGAGGCGGGGGGCCTGGGCGAAGAAGGTCTCGAAATCCGTCCGCGCCGCCAGCACCTCGGCGAGGCCGGCGGCGTCGTAGCCGGTCAGCCATTCGATGATCCGGTCCACCTCCGCCCTGGTGCGCCCTTTCTTCTCGGCCTTGGCGACATAGTGCGGATAGACCGCGGCGAAGGGTATGGTGGCGATGCGATGCTTGGCCAATGCGTCCTCCCCGCCTCTTGGGATCGTGACGCGAGCCTAGGCGAAACCGCCGTGAGCGGCCAGATCATCGCGCGGCCGCGCGCAATTCGCGCCCCGGCCGCGCCGGACCTGTCCTACAGGGCGCCTTTCATGCTTCAATCGCCTCATGCGCCGCCGCGACCCTTCCTCCCGCTCCCCCCGTCCCGTTCGGGCCGAGCCGGTCGAAGTCCCTTCCTTCCTCTTGGAGGGCAAGGGAAGGGACGCCGTCCGACAGGTCCAGGGCGGGCGGAACCGGGGCCAGGGCTGGCGCGCACCAGCCCTGCGCGCCGCCTGGGTTCGCGGCCGGGCGCCGGCCCTGCGCGGTATCCCCCCCGTTTCCCGTATGACTTTCACGCCGTTCGCGCCCTTTGCGCCACTTGCGCCATTCGCCCGGTCCGCGCCCCCGGCCAGGGAAGGCGCGCCCTGAACGCCGCCCCCCGTCTCGACATCGCCCGCGGCGCCTGCGAGATGCGGCGGCGCAGGCTCAGCGAAGGGGAACCGCTCATGCACGGACTGGACGGCAAGGTCATTCTCGTCACCGGCGGCACGTCCGGGCTCGGCGCGGCCACCGCGCGGCTGCTCGCGGCGCGCGGGGCGCGGGTGGCGCTCACCGGGCGGCGGCGCGCGCAGGGCGAGGCCGTCGTGGCGGAGATCGGGGCGGCGGGCGGCGAGGCGCTGTTCGTCGAGGCGGACGTGACGAAGGCGGCCGACTGCGCGGCGATGGTCGCGCGCACGCTGGAGCGCTTCGGCCGGCTCGACGGCGCCTTCAACAATGCCGGCATTTCCGGTCGCCCCGGCACGCCCGCCGCGCGGATCGAGGAGGAGCTCTGGAACGCGGTGATCGCAACCAACCTTACCGGCGTGTGGCTCAGCATGAAGCACGAGATCCCGGCGCTGCTCGCGGCCGGCGGCGGCGCGATCGTCAACAATTCCTCGATCTACGGCCTGATGGGGAGCGATGTCGGCCACGCCGCCTATGCCGCCGCCAAGTTCGGCGTCATCGGCCTCACGAAAACGGCGGCGAACGATTACGGCCGGTGGGGCATCCGCGTGAACGCGGTCTGCCCCGGCTTTTGCCATTCGGAAATGGTCGATCCGCAGGTCGAGGCGCGGCCGGACACGTTCGCGCAGGTGATCCGCCGCCACAGCGCGATGAACCGGCTGGGCGAGGCGAACGAGGTGGCGGAGGCGGTCGCCTGGCTGCTCTCAGACGCGTCAAGCTTCGTCAGCGGCGTCGCGCTCCCGGTCCAGGGCGGTGACGCCGTGCCGATCGGCATGGAGGCCTGAGCGGCCTTCAGGAGGGGCACGGGGGGTGCGGACCGCGCCGCGAAGGGCGCGGCCCGCCGCCCGGCTCAGCAGGCGCAGTTGCGGCAGGTGCAGGGATTGCACCGGCATTCGCCGCCGCGGCTGCACGCGCAGGCGGGCTTGGTCGTCTCGGTGTTCGTCATCGTCTTTCTCCTTTGCTTGCCGTGCGGCGAATCGCCCTCTAGCCCCCGTACCGTGGTACGGAGTCAAGCGGCATGACGAAGATTGGCGGAATGACGATCGCGCGGCTCGCCGAGGCGGGCGGCGTCGGGGTCGAAACGGTGCGCTATTACCAGCGGCGCGGGCTGCTTTCGGTGCCGCCGCGCGCGGGTTCGGTGCGGCGCTACGGGCCCGCCGACGTCCGGCGGCTGCGCTTCATCCGCCGGGCGCAGGCGGCGGGCTTCACGCTGGAGGAGATCGGGGAGCTGCTCGCGCTCGACCGCACCGAGGATCGCGCGCGGGTGCGCGAGCTGGCCGGGGCGCGGCTCGCCGCGCTCGATGCGAGGATCGCGGAGTTGCAGGCGGCGCGCGCGGCGCTGGAGCGCCTGCGTGGCGCCTGTGCCGCCCGCGGCAAGGGTCCGTGCCCGATCATCGCCGCCTTCGATCCGGACTGAGGCGAGCGGCTCAGCCGCCCGGCGCGATGCGGCGGACGGTGAAGATCCGCACCGGGCGCTGGAGGCGCTGGCCGGCCATCGGGCCGGTTCCTTCCTGCGCGGCGGTCGGCTGGGCGAGGATGCGGCGGACCACGTCCATCCCCTCGGTCACCTGGCCGAAGGCGGCGTAGCGCATATTGTCGCCGTCGCGCTCGGGATGGGCGTCGAGCCCGGGATTGCGGTCGATCGAGATGGTGAAATCGCCCATCGCCGTGTTCGAGGTCGATCGCACCATCGAAATGGTGCCGTCCACGTGGCGCAAGCCCGTCTCGGTGGTCGGCTCCAGCCGGATCGGCGGCAGCATCAGCCGCGCGCGGTGCTGGATGCCGCCCTGGATGAAGCCCTCGCCCGGCCTCCCCCGCTTGCGCGCGGCGCGGTAGAAGAAGGTGCCGTCGAAGCGGCGGTCGTCCGCGTAGCGGATGAAGTTCGCGGTGGTGATCGGCGCGCGCTTGTGGTCGAGCGCGACGGTGATCGCGCCGAGCTCGGTCTCGATCCTGACCGGCACGATGTCGGGCAGGTTGGTCGGCATCGGCGGGTCGCGCCGATAGGGCGTCAGCACCACGCGGTTGGCCGCCGGCGCGTTGGCGACCGGCGCGTCGTCGCCGCCGCTGCACGCGGCGAGCGGGAGGATGGGGGCGAAGGCAAGGAGCGGTCGAATCATCCGCGCATAGAGATCAGGCTTCGCCGGCGTGCGGAAGCCCTAGAAGAAGCCGGGGATGTGATACTGCACGGCATCGCCGACCGGCGGGCGCAGCGGCTCGACCTCGCGCCGCACGGCGCGCAGGCCCTGCGTCGTGGCGCCGGCGGTGATCGGCGTGCAGGTGCCGCGACCCTCGATGAAGTCGAGCGCCTGGCGGGTCGAGGCCTCGTTGGGATCGCCCATCTCGCGGAAGATGTCGTCGTCGGCGCGGCAGCTCGCCTCGACCGATCCGGCAAGGCCGTTGAAATATTGCCCGTTGCCCGCCGCGTTCTCGAGCGCGAAGGCGATGATCCGGAACCGGTCGTCGCACTGCGTCCGGTCGACGGCGATCTGGCCGACGGGCTTGCCGTAGGTGTTCTCGCCGATCAGCGCCGAATTGGCGTGGAGGAACGGCGTCATGCCGTTGATCACCAGCTCGCTCGCCGAGGCCGTGCTGCCGGTGCCGATGAAGGCGATGCGCGTCGGCGATATCGCCTGCGGCTGGGCGGTGAAGAAGTGGGTCGTGTTGTTGGACGCCTTTTCCGGGCGGAAGCGGACGACGTCGAAAATCTCGTTCGCGGCGCGATTGCCGCCCAGCAGGTCGCCGAACAGCTCGGCGGTCGAGATGAGGCCGCCGCCATTGTAGCGCAGATCGACGATCACTTCGGTGATGCCCTGCGCGCGGAAGCTGGCGAAAGCGTCGCGCAGCTGCTGGTTCGCGGTCGAGATGAAGGTGCGCAGGTTCACATAGCCGACGCGATGCCCGTTCTCCTCGATGATCTGCACGCCGAACCGGTTCGAGACCGGGCGGATGTCGAATTCGGCCTTCGTCACCGTGACGGTGCGGGTGCCGCCCGCGTCGGTGACGCGGAGCGTGCGCGTGAGGCCGGCCGTGTTCGGCCCGAGCGCGTTGGAGAGCGCGGTGGTGTTGCCGCTGGCGAGCAGCGAGCTGACCGTCTGGAGATCGTTCGCCGAGGTGCCGACGGCCAGGATTTCGGTGCCCCGGTCGATCCCGGCGGCGAGCGCCGGCGCGCCCTCGTAGGCGTCGATCACGAACAGGCGCCGCGCCGGCAGGTCGACTGCGAGCTGGACGCCGAAACCGGCGCTGGCGCCCTGGCTGATGAACGCATTCTCCTCGGCGATCGAGGTGACGTAGGTGAAGAAGCGATCGCGTCCCTGGGCGCGCGCCGTCGCGGTCAATGCGTCGACATAGGCCTGCAGCGACGAGAAGCCGGCCGGATCGAGGCTCGCCGGCAGCGTCTCCGGGAAGAGATACCATTCCTTGAGCTGGGCGAAGGCCCAGTTCGCGCGGTCCGCGAGCGAGCAGGTCGCGGGCGTCCCGCCCCCGCCCCCGCCCGTGCCGCCGCCGGGAGGATTGTTGCCGGCAAGGCCGCCGCCTCCGCCGCCACCGCAGGCGGCGAGCAGCGCGACCGACGCGAGGAAAGCCGTGGAACGCCTGAACCTCATGACTGGCCTCCCCTTGGACTCGCGCGCCTCGACGCGATTGGCCGGCGCCGCGTGCGAAACCCGGCTCGGCCGAACCTAGCGCCGACCGCGCGGTCGGGCAATCAGCTGCGCGCCGGCCCCCAGTCGCCGGCGGCCGCCATCCAGAGGGAGAGCGCGGCGATCGCGGCGGTTTCGGCGCGCAGGATGCGGGGGCCGAGTGAGACGGCGCGGGCCTGCGGCAGCGCGCGGATCGCGGCGCGTTCCTCGTCGGCAAAGCCGCCTTCCGGGCCGATCAGGATCGCCGCCGGCGGCGGCGCGGCGGCCTGGGCCAGCGGCGCGCCGCCCGCCTCGTCGGCGAAGAGGAGCGCGCGCTCCCGCGGCCAGCTCGCGAGCAGGTCGGCGAGCTTCGCGGGCGGCATCAGTTCGGGGAGCGCGGTGCGGCCGCACTGTTCGGTGGCCTCGATGCAATGGGCGCGAAGACGGTCGAGATTGAGCCGGTCCACCACCGTGCGCCGCGTCACCACCGGCTGCAGCCGCGCCGCGCCCAGCTCGGTCGCCTTCTCGACCAGCCAGTCGATCCGCCCGCGCTTGATCGGCGCGAACAGCAGCCACAGGTCGGGGACGGTCTCGCGCGGCCGGAGCCTTTCGCCGACGGCCAGCGTCACGCGACGCTTGCCCGGCTCGACGATCGTCGCGCGCCACTCGCCGGTCGCGTCGTCTAACAGGGCGACCGCCTCGCCCGCCTTCAGCCGCAGTACGGCGCCGAGATAGTTCGCCGCCGCGCCGTCGAGCGTCAGCTGCGCGCCCTCGGCGAGCCGCGCCTCGACATAGAGGCGCGGCAGGCTCTTCGGCGGCCAAGCGGGCGTCGCGGGCATCGCGCCTCCTTATCCGCGCCGCCCGCGCGAAGTCGAGCGGGCGCGCCTCCCCGGCCTCTCGACTTCGCGGCCCGCGCCCGGCAATGGGGAGCGCGTGAGCGCGGACGCGGACATCGTTCCCGACAGCGAGCAGCGCGGGCTGATCGGCGCCCTGCCGCGCGCGGCGCGGCCCTATGCCTCGCTGATCCGGCTCGACCGGCCAATCGGCGCCTGGCTGCTGTTCTGGCCGGGGGCGTGGAGCGTCGCGCTCGCCGGCAATGGCGGCGGCATCGCGAGCGCGCGCGGCTGGGCGCTGATCTTCTGGCTCGCGCTCGGCGCCTGGACGATGCGCGGGGCGGGCTGCGTCTATAACGACATCGTCGATCGCGATCTCGACCGGAAGGTGGCGCGCACGCGCCTGCGGCCGCTGGCGAGTGGCCGGGTCTCGCTCGCCCGGGCCTGGGCGCTGCTCGTCGGCATGAGCCTGATCGGCCTCGTCGTGCTGCTCCAGCTCGACCGGCTCGCGCAGGTCATCGCCCTCGCCAGCCTCGCGCCGGTCGCCGCCTATCCCTTCATGAAGCGGATCACCTGGTGGCCGCAGGCGTGGCTGGGCCTTGTCTTTTCCTGGGCCGCGCTCGTTGGCTGGCCGGCGGTTACGGGGCGAATCGAGCCGCCGATGCTGCTGCTCTATGCCGGCGCGATCTTCTGGGTGATCGGCTACGACACGATCTATGCGCTGCAGGATATCGAGGACGACGCGCTGGTCGGCGTCAAATCCTCGGCGCGGGCGCTCGGGCGCCATGCGCGCGCCGGCATCGGCGTCTGCTACGCGATGGCGCTTTTGCTCTGGGGCCTCGCCATCCACGAGGTTCGCCGCGAATGGTTCGCGCTTCTCGCGCTGCTTCCCGCCGCGCTCCATCTCGGCTGGCAAGTGGCGGGGCTGAAGCCCGCCAGCGCCGAGGATGCGCTGATGCGCTTCCGCTCGAACCGCGCCGCCGGGCTGCTCGTCTTTCTCGCCTGCCTCGTCGTCGGCACCTCCTGAAGGCTTGCTTTTGCCCGCCCGGGGCCTAAGCGGCGACGATGCTTTCCGTGAAGAATGCCGAACAGCGGGCCGCCGATCTCGTCGCCGCGGCGCGCCGGGCCGGCGCCGATGCCGCCGATGCCGTCTATTATGGCGACGCCTCGACCGAGGTGCAGGCGCGCCTCGGCGCGCTTGAGGATGTCGTCCGCTCCGAGGGCGAGGAGATCGCGCTCCGCGTCTTCGTCGGCCGTCGCTCGGCGAGCGTCTCGTCCTCCGACCTGTCGGGCGAGGCGCTGTCCGCGCTGGTCGAGCGCGCGGTCGCGATGGCGCGCGAGGCGCCCGAGGATCCTTATGCTGGCCTCGCCCCGGCCGACCGCCTCTATCGCGGCGGCGCGCCGGCGCTGGACGTGGACGATGGCGTCGATCCGGCGCCGACGCTCCTGAAGAAGCGCGCGCTTGCGATCGAGGAGGCGGCGCGCGCCGTCCCCGGCGTCACCAACAGCGACGGCGCCAGCGTCTCTGCGGGGCGCACCGTGATCGCGCTCGCGACCAGCGCCGATTTCGTCGCGGGCTATACGACCAGCGGCTATGGCGCCGGCGTCGGCGTGATCGCGGGCAGCGGCCGCGCGATGCAGCGCGACAGCGCGACGCATCAGGTCCGCCACTTCGCGGATCTCGACCCGCCCGAGAAGCTGGGCGAGCTTGCCGGCACCCGCGCGGTGCGCCGGCTGGGGCCCGCCAAGCCGCCGTCCGGCACGATGCCGGTCGTCTTCGATCCGCGCGTCGGCGGCAGCCTGGTCGGGCACCTGATCGGGGCGATGAGCGGCGCCTCGGTCGCGCGGCGCACCAGCTTCCTGCTCGGGCGCGAGGGCGAGCGGCTGTTCCCGGAGGACATCCTCATTTTCGACGACCCGCACCGCCCGCGCGGGCTGCGCTCCAAGCCCTTCGACGGCGAGGGCGTGGCGACCCGGCCGCGCGCGCTGGTCGAGCGCGGGCGGGTGACGGGCTGGCTGACGAACGCCGCCGCCGCGCGCCAGCTGGGGATCGAAGTCACCGGCCACGCCACGCGCAGCAGCGGCGGCCCGCCCGGCATCGGCGCGACCAATGTCCATCTCGCGCCGGGAGCGCTTACGCCGGAGGCGCTGATGGCCGATATCCGGCGCGGCCTCTATGTCACCGAGCTGATCGGCCAGGGCGTCAATCCGGTGACCGGCGACTACAGCCGTGGCGCGTCCGGCTTCCTGATCGAGAACGGCGCGATCGCGGGTCCGGTTGACGAGATCACGATCGCCGGCAACCTGATCGACATGTACGCGACGCTCGCCGCGGCGAACGACCTGGAGCATCGGCGCGCGATCAGCGTTCCGACCCTGAGGGTCGAAGGGATGACGGTCGCAGGTGCTTGAGGAGATTGCCGAGATCGCCGTCGCCGCCGGCAATATCGCCAAGGCGCGCTTCGGCGGCGACTTCAGACGCTGGGAAAAGGGCCCGGGCGAGCGCGGCGCGGGCACGCCGGTGAGCGAGGTCGATCTGGAGATCGACGCCTATCTTCGCGAGGCGCTCGGCAAGCTCGATCCGCAGGCCGGCTGGCTCTCCGAGGAGACCGTGGACATTTCCGACCGGATCGAGCGCCGCCGCCTGTGGCTGGTCGATCCGATCGACGGGACGCGCGACTATATTCGCGGCCGCACCGGCTGGTGCGTCTCGATCGCGCTGGTCGAGGATCGCGTGCCGGTGCTCGGCGTGCTCTCGGCGCCGATGCGCGGCGAGCTGTGGACGGCGGCGCGGGGGCTTGGGAGCTGGCGCAACGGCCAGCGTCTCCAGGTCGGCCGCCGCCGCGAGCTCGCCGGCGCGCGCGTCCCCGCCGACCAGCTGCCCAAGGTGGACCAGGACCTCGTCGCGGTGGCGAAGCCCAATTCGATCGCGTTGCGCATCGCTATGGTCGCGGCGAACGAAGCCGACCTGGTGGCGACGCTGCGCTGGGGCTTCGAATGGGACATCGCCGCCGCCGCGCTGATCGCCGAGGAGGCGGGCGCGAAGGTGACGGGCGCGCTCGGCCAGCCGCTCGCCTTCAACACCGCCTCGGGCGAGGCGTTCGGCGTGCTGGTGGCGACACCGGGCATCCACGCCGCGGCGGTCGAGCGCTTGCACGACCGCGCGATGGCGCTGGTCTGACCGCCGCGCCGGCGGGAGACGGCGACGCGCGCCGATCCCGCTGGATTTCGTGTCCGATTGCGGTAGGATGGTCCGCGGTGGGCGGGAGACGTTTCGATGCGTGCACTCGCTTTCTTGCTGTTGGCCGCCGCGGCCCCCCTCGCGCCCCAATCGACGCCTGAGGTCCCGACGCCCCCCGACGGGGAGACGCCCGCGTCGGAGACGATCGGGATCGCGCCCGATCCGACCACGCGGATGACCGTGCCGGTCAGCATCGACGGCCGCGGACCCTATGCCTTCATCGTCGATACCGGCGCCGAGCGCACCGTGATTTCGCGTGAACTGGCCCGGGCACTGGCGCTCGATCCCGGCGCGCCGGCGACGCTCTCGACGATGAGCGAGGTCAGCCGGATCGACACCGTCGTCATCCCCTCTCTCGGCGTCGGGCGGCGCACGGTGAATGACATTCACGCGCCCGCCCTGTCGCGCAGCGATCTCGGCGGCGACGGGCTGCTCGGGATTGACTCGCTCCAGTCCCAGCTCGTCGAAATGGACTTCAAGGCGCATCGCATGACGGTGCGTCCGTCGAGCTGGGGCGAGACCGACTGGCGGGCCGACGGCACAACGATCGTCGTGACCGCGCGCACCCGCCACGGCCACCTGCTGCTGACCGACGCGACCTTCGACGGCCAGCGCATCCATGTCATCGTCGACACGGGGTCGCAGGTCACGGTCGGCAACGCCGCGCTGCGTGACCGGCTCGCGCGGCGCGGCCGGTTGGGGGCGATGCGGCCGATCCAGCTGCTCAGCGTCACCGGCGGGCTGGTGCCCGCGCAATATACGATCGCGCGCGAGTTCATGCTCGGCAATGCGGGCGTGCGGAACCTGCCTGTCGCCTTCGCCGACGTCGATCCATTCCGTGAGCTGGATCTGACCGACCGGCCGGCGCTGCTGCTCGGCATGGACGCGCTCCGGCTGTTCGACCGGGTTTCGTTCGATTTTGCGCGCCGCCGCGTGCGCTTCCTGGTTCCCGGCACCTCCGCCGCCTGGTCCCCGCTCCGGCTCGCGGCCACGGAGCCCTGACGCGGCGGCGCCTCGAGGCGACTGGGCGAGACAGGCGGCGATTTGCATGGCATGGCGCGGCGCGAAAGGAGCCGCGCCAAAGCATGACCAGCCAGCGCCGCACATCGGTCGCGATCGCCTTTTCGGTGGCCGCGCTCGGCATCGCGACCTTCTCCGGCATGGACGCGCTGATGAAGCATCTGGCGCTTGCCATCGGCACGTACAACGCGCTGCTCTGGCGCACGCTCGCCGGCGCGATCTTCGGCGGTCTCGTCTATTTCGCCCTCGGCCATCGCTGGCCGTCGCGCGCGGCGATGCGGATCCACCTCATTCGCGGCACGATCTCGGTCTTCATGGCGCTTTCCTTCTTCTGGGGGCTCGCGCGGGTGCCGCTGGCGCAGGGCGTCGCGCTCGCCTTCGTCGCGCCGCTGATCGCCCTCTACCTCGCCGCGGTGATCCTGAAGGAGCGGATCGAGCGGCACGCGATCCTCGCCTCGCTGCTCGGCCTGGTCGGCGTGGCGGTTATCCTCGCCGGGCAGGCGGAGGCCGACCTCGGGCCGGAGGCGCTGCGCGGCTCGCTCGCCATCCTCTTTTCCGCCTGCCTCTACGCCTGGAACATCGTGCTGATGCGCCAGCAGGCGCTCGTCGCCGGGCCGGTCGAGATCGCCTTCTTCATGAGCGCGCTGATGAGCGCCGGCTTCCTCGTCGCGGCGCCATGGCTCGCCGAGCTGCCGCCGGTGGCGGAGTGGCCGGCGGTGGCGGGCGCGGCCGCGCTCGCCTTCGGCTCGCTGATGCTGCTCTCCTGGGCCTATGCCCGCGCCGAGGCGCAGCATCTCGCCCCGGTCGAATATACCGCCTTCATCTGGGCGAGCCTGTTCGGCTGGCTGTTTTTCAGCGAGCCGGTGCGGCCGCTCACCCTCGCCGGCGCGGGGCTGATCGTCACCGCGTGTCTGATCGCCGCGCGCCGCCGCCCCGCGCCGGTCGCGGACGTCGAGGCGCAGATCTAGCCGCCGCCGAGCACGTTGATCGTGAAGGCAAGCACGCCGATGTTGAACACGAAGGCCGCGAAGCAGTGGGCGATGCCGACGCGGCGGATCGCGCGGCTGGTGATGTCGGTATCGGAGGTCTGGAACGTCATGCCGAGCGTGAAGGCGAAATAGAGGAAGTCGCTATAGTCCGGCTCGTCGGTCTTCGGGAAATCGATCCCGCCCGCATCGGCGCCGGTCGGCGTCGTCGAATAGAAGAGATGGGCGTAGTGCAGCGCGTAGACGACGTTGCTGAACAGCCAGGACAGGGTCAGCGTTGCGACGATGAGGGCGATGCCGGCGGCCGATTGCCGGTCCGCCCCCATCACCTCCGCCCCGACGGTCACCATGACGACCAGGCTCACCGCCGCGGTGATGACGAGCAGCAGCACCCGGTTGGCGTCATTCTCCTTGGCGTGGCGGCGAATCGTCGCCGGATTGTCGCTGAGCAGCGGCGCGCACACGGCGAGGAAGACCAGCGCGGCCAGATCGAAGGCCAGCATGGCGCCGAGCATCCAGCCCAGCGTCGGCCCGGCGGCGGCCGTGCCGGCCGCGAACAGCACCACGAACAGCAGGAAGCGCGCCGGCATGAACCAGTTGCCCAGTCTCACGCGCTGCTTCGCCATCGCGCCATGGTAGCGCGCGCGGCGCGGGCAGGCTAACCCTACCTCCGAACCCTTGGGGGAGTGACCCGATTGGCCTGGCTCCTGCTCATCGTCGGCGGACTGTTCGAGGTCGGCTTCACGACCTCGCTGCGCTTCGTCGAGGGCTTCCGCAACCTCCTCTGGACGCTCGCCTTCCTCGTCTCGGTCACCCTGTCGATGGGCCTGCTCGAGCGCGCCGCGCGGGAAATTCCGATGGGCACGGCCTATGCGGTGTGGGGCGGCATCGGCGCGATCGGCACGGTGATCGTCGGCATCCTCTGGTTCGGGGAGCCGGCGAGCCTGGTGCGCGCGCTGCTCATTCTCGGCATCGTCGCCTGCATCGCGGCGCTGAAGCTGACCGCATGAGCGTCGATCCGGCCAGGCGGAGGCGATAGATGCCGCGCCCGGCCAGCGCCCGTTTCGATTCCACCGCGATCGAGCGCGCCGCCTACGACTCCCAAAGCGCCGTGCTCGACATCTGGTATGTGAGCGGCGATCGCTATTCCTATTTCGATGTGCCTCCCGAGGTCTACGAGGCGCTGCTCGCCGCGCCCTCGGCCGGCGCGTTCGTGAACGCCGGGATCAAGCCGCGCTTCCGCTACGCGATCGAGTCGCGCCGCCGGCGCTTCCGGCCGGACTGACGCGCGGCCCCGGCGCTAGCGTGGCGCGCGCCTGAGGTACGGGGCGATCTGTGGCGTGTCCTCGATCGACTCCGCGAAGGTCGGCTCGACGCGCATATGCGAGGCCTGCTCATAGGCATAGCCGAGCGCGAGGATGCGGGCATCGTCCCACTTCGCGCCGATGAAGGAGAGGCCGACGGGAAGCCCCTTCACCTGGCCCATCGGCACGGTGAGGTGCGGATAGCCCGCGACCGCGGCGAGCCCGCCCGCGCCGCCGCCCGAAATCTGGTCGCCATTGACCGCGTCGATCGGCCAGGCCGGCGGCATGGTCGGCCCGACCAGCGCGACGAGGTTGTGCTCGCGCAGCAGCCGGTCGATCCCCTCCGGGCCGGCGCGCCGGAAGCTGGTTTCGCGCGCGCGGCGATAGTCCTCGTCGAGGCCGTTGGTCGCCTCGGCGCGCTCGAACAGATCCTGCCCGAACAGCGCCAGCTCGGTGTCGGCATGGGCGCGGTTGAAGGCGATGAGGTCGGCGAGCGTGCGCGTCTGGATATGGTTCGGCAGCGTCGCGAGATAGGCGTTCATGTCGTGCTTGAGCTCGGTCATCAGCACGCCAAGCTCGTTACGGCCAATCTCCTCGCGGCCCTCGAAGCTGTCGATGTCGACCAGCGTCGCCCCCTGCGCGCGCAGCACCTCCAGCGCCGCCTCGAATGGTTCGTCGGTGCCGAAGCCGGCGGCGAAGCGCATCACGCCGATCCGCGCGCCGCGCAGCGCGTCGGGCGAAAGCGCCGCGACATAGTCGGCCTTGCGCGCGTCCGCCTCGGCCGTCGCCGGGTCGGCGGGATCGGTGCCGGCGATCGCGTTCATGATCAGCGCCGCGTCGCGCACCGTGCGCGTCATCGGGCCGGCCGTGTCCTGGCTGTGGCTGATCGGCGCGATATGGGTGCGGCTCACCAGCCCCACCGTCGGCTTGAAACCGACGATGCCGTAGATTGCGGCGGGGCAGGTGATCGACCCGTCGGTTTCGGTGCCGATCGCGGCGGGGACCATGCCGGCGGCGACGGCGGCGCCGCTGCCCGAGCTGGAGCCGCAGGGATTGCGGTTGAGCGCATGCGGGTTGCGCGTCTGGCCGCCGACCGCGCTCCAGCCCGAGATCGAATGGCTCGAGCGGATGTTCGCCCATTCGGACAGGTTCGCCTTGCCGAGGATGACGGCGCCGGCGGCGCGCAGCCGCGCGACCAGCGGCGCGTCGCGATGGGTGACGTTGTCGGCAAGCGCGAGGCTGCCGGCGGTCGTCGGCAGCGGGCCGTCGGTCTCGATATTGTCCTTGATCAGGATCGGCATGCCGAACAGCGGTCCGCGCGCGCGGCGCATCCGGTCGAGCGCGGGCCTGGTCCATCGCGGTGGGATCGAGCGCGATCACCGCGTTGAGGCGTGGGTTCAGCGCCTCGACCCGCGCGATCGCGGCGGCGGTATTGCGTTCCGCGAGGTTCGCCGGATCGTCCTCCTGCGCCATCGCCAGCGACCCCGCCCCCAGCGCCACCAGGCCTGCGACAATCGCGGCGCGACCCATGGTTCCCTCCGCGTCTAGCGCGCCCGCGGCGCGAGCAGCGCGTCGAGCGACGACGGGCCGCGGCCCACGCGTTCGAGCCGGGGATAGCGCAATCCGTCATGATAATCGAGTTCGACGGTCCGGTAGAGCGCGCCGTTCCTGACGAGCAGCCGGATCGGCTCGCGCGTGCCGCGCGCCTCGGTGATCGCCTGCTTCATCAGCTCGTCGGAATATTGGCGGCCGTTGATCGCGACGATCTGGGTGCCGACCGTGATGCCGAGGTTGAACATCGGCGAATCCCAGGACACGCCGGTGATCCGCCCCTCGCGCCCGATCGTGCAACCGATCGTGTAGGTGAGGTCCATGATGTTGCGCGCCTTCTCGCGCGAGCGGAAATAGGGCGTCGGCGTGTCCGTATAGACGAGCCGGTAGCCGCCGGCCTCGATCCAGTCGGTCGGCGCCTCGCCGGTCCGCTCGACGCGCTCGCGCAGCCAGCTCGCCCAGTCGTAAGGCGCGACCGCGTTCAGCGTCGCGACGACGTCGTCGAACGTATAGGTCGAAACGCCCTGGTCGCCCGGATGGACGCCGAAGAAGGCGCGGGCGAAGTCGTCGAGCGACTTGCGCTCGCCGGTGAGCTGGCGGATCTTCGCGTCGGCCGACAGCCAGATGAGCTGGCCTTCCGAATAATAGTCCTCGCTGCGCTGCCAGGTCGTCCAGGCCTGCGGCTGGCGGCGGTTGATGATGGAATCGTTGGTCGTGTCGATCAGCGGCCGCCAGCGCCGGCCCGGCAGCGTGCTGTAATAGGCGGCGGTCTGGGCGAGTGCCTGGCGCACGTCCTCCACCGGCATCAGCCCCGAGCGCGCGGCGAGCACATAGCCCCAGAACTGGGTCTGCCCCTCGTAGACCCACAGCAGGCTGTCGCGCATCGGCACGTTGTAGTTGGGCGTCCACAGGTCCGCCGGCCGGCGGTACTTGCCGTTCCAGCTATGCGTGGATTCATGCGCGAGCAGGTCGCGTCCGGCCGAGCCTTCGTCCCACTTGGTGAAATAAGTCGGGTCGGCGGCATTTTCCGAGGAGCGCAGATGCTCCAGCCCGATGCCGCCGAGCTCGTCGGTGAGCGCGAGCAGGAACTCGTAGCGGTTGAAATGCTGCGTGCCGAACAGCAGCAGCTCCTGCTCCACCAGTCGCCGGTGCGCGGCGATCTGCTCCGGCGTCGCCGCGAGATAGCGCGGATCGTCGGCGAAGATGTTGAGCGCGACATTGTGACCCAGGTTCTCGCGCCGGTAATGGCGGCCGGCGAAGAGCGGCGAGTCGACCAGCTCCTCGTAGGGCACGGCGCGATAGGTGATGCGGTTCCCGCTCCGGCTCGCGATGTCGAGCGAGGTCGCGGCCTGCCAGCCCTCGGGGATCGAAAGGTGCGCCTCGATCGGGATGCGGCGGGTGAAGTAGCCCGCCGGATAGAGCGACACCTTCTCCCACTGCACGTTGAGGATCGCCGGCGCCATCTCGATCCGGCCCTGCGCGCGGTCGGTGGCGGACAGGTGCTGGAACTCGACGCGGATCTCGCGCACGCCCTCCGGCACGTCGATGTGGAAGGCGTAGACGTCCACCGGGTCGCGCCGCCATTCGAGCGGCGCGCCGTTCGCCGAGATCCTGAGGCCGGCGACGGTCTGGATCGGTCCGCGCGGGGCGTGGGCGCCCGGCAGCCAGGCCGGGTAGAGCAGGGTCAGTGGCCCGGGTCCGGCGACCGGGATCGTCTCGGTCACGTGGAAGATCGCGCGCGCCGTATCGGTCGCATCGACCTCAAGCCGGATCGTCCCCGGATAATCGACGTCGCGCGGCGCCGGGATCGACTCGGCATAGGGCACCGGCTGCGGCACCGCCTCGCCGACCTGGGCGGCGGCGGGTAGGGCGAGGAAAAGGGCGAGGGAGAGCAGAACGGTCGGGCGCATCTTCAACTCCGGCGGATGCAGGAAGGCGGCTTCATAGGGCGGCATTTGTTCGCCGGTCCAGCCGCGCCGGGCCGGTTCCCTTGGGGCGCAAACCTGCTAAAGGGCCGCGCGCATGAGCAAGGGACCGCAGCGGATCAGGGGCACCCAGGATATCTGGGGCGAGGAGGCCGACCGTTTCCACAAGGTGGTGGAGACGTTTGATCGCGTGCGCCGGCTCTACGGCTTCCGGCGTGTCGAGATTCCCGTCTTCGAGGCGACCGAGGTCTTCGCCCGCTCGATCGGCGAGACGACCGACGTGGTCTCGAAGGAAATGTACACCTTCGTGGACAAGGGCGGCGATTCGGTGACGCTGAGGCCCGAGTTCACCGCCGGCCTCTGCCGCGCCTATCTCTCGGAAGGTTGGCAGCAGTTCGCGCCGCTGAAGCTTGCGACCTGGGGTCCGGTCTTCCGCTACGAGCGGCCGCAGAAGGGCCGCTACCGCCAGTTCCACCAGCTCGACGCCGAGATCATCGGCGCGGCCGAGCCGCAGGCGGATGTCGAGCTGCTGGTATTCGCCGACCAGCTTCTCCGTGAGCTTGGCATCGCGGAGGGGATCACGCTGGAGCTGAACACGCTGGGCGACGCCGAGACGCGGGCGGCATGGCGGGCGGCGCTGGTCGAGCATTTCGCGGCGCATCGCGGCGAGCTCTCCGAGGACAGCCAGGTCCGGCTCGAAAAGAACCCGCTCCGCATCCTCGATTCCAAGGACCCGCGCGACAAGCCGATCGCCGCGAGCGCGCCGGACATCGACGCCTTCCTCACCGGCGCGGCGCGCGACTTTTTCGATGCCGTCACCGCCGGGCTTGACGCGGCAGGGGTGAAGTGGACGCGCAGCCCCCGTCTTGTCCGCGGGCTCGATTATTACCGCCACACCGCCTTCGAGTTCGTGACCGACCGGCTCGGCGCGCAGGGCACCGTGCTCGCCGGCGGCCGCTATGACGGCCTGATCGAAAGCCTCGGCGGGCCGCACACGCCGGCGGTCGGCTGGGCGGCGGGGATCGAGCGGCTGGCGATGATGATCGAGGCGCCCGCGCCGGAGCGGCCGGAGGTGGTGATCGCAGTCGAGGACGACGCCACGCTGGACGCCGCCTGGCGCGCTCTCCGCCTGTTCCGGGGCAATGGCGTCGCGGCGGACATCGTCGCCGCCGGCTCGCCCCGCAAGCGCTACGACAAGGCGGTGAAGATGGAGCCGGCGGCGATCGTCGCGACGCACCTCGACGGCGACAGGCTCGCGATGCGCGTGCGGGCGCCCGAGGGCACCGACCTGTGGCGGAAGGTGAACGACGTCATTCGCCGGGTGACGGGCGAATGACCCGCATTTCCGCCGAACGAATCGCCGCGATCGAGGCGCGCTGGGACGAGCTGCAGGCCGCGATGGCCGCCGGCAACCTCGATCCGCAGACCTTCGTCAGGCTCTCCAAGGACTATGCCGAGATCGAGCCGGTCGCCGAGGCGGCGCGCGAGGTGCGGCGGCTGCGCGACGAGGCGGCCAGCCTCGAGCAGATGACGCACGAGGCGGACGAGGAGCTGCGCGCGCTCGCCGCCGAGGAGCTCCTGGAGAACCGCGCGAAGCTGGAGGCGGCCGAGCGCGCGCTGGCGCTGAAGCTGCTGCCGCGCGACGCCGCCGACGACCGGCCGGCGATGCTCGAAATCCGCGCCGGCACCGGCGGCGACGAGGCGGCTTTGTTCGCCGGCGACCTGCTGCGCATGTACCAGCGCTATGCCGAGTCCAAGGGCTGGCGCTTCGAGATGATCTCCGCGAGCCCCGCCGAGCTTGGCGGCTTCAAGGAGGCGATCATCTCGGTCTCGGGCCAGGGCGTGTTCGCCCGGCTCAAGTTCGAAAGCGGCGTGCATCGCGTCCAGCGCGTCCCGGTGACGGAAAGCGGCGGGCGCATCCACACCAGCGCCGCCACCGTCGCCGTGCTGCCCGAGCCGGAGGAGGTCGACGTCCAGATCGACGAGAAGGATCTGCGCATCGACATCTATCGCGCCTCCGGCCCCGGCGGGCAGGGGGTGAACACCACCGACAGCGCGGTGCGGATCACCCATATCCCGACCGGCATCGTCGTCATCCAGCAGGACGAGCGGTCGCAGCACAAGAATCGCGCCAAGGCGATGAAGGTGCTGCGCACCCGCCTCTACGAGGCCGAGCGCGAACGGCTCGCCGCCGAGCGCACCGGCGCGCGCCGCTCGATGGTCGGCTCGGGCGACCGCTCCGAGCGCATCCGCACCTACAATTTCCCGCAGGGGCGGGTGACCGATCACCGCATCAACCTGACGCTGCACCGCCTGCCCGAAATCCTCGAAGGGCAGCTCGACGAGCTGATCGACGCGCTGATCGCGGAGGACGAGGCCGAGCGGCTGGCGAGCCTGGATGAGAACGGGAGCTGACCCGGCAAAGCGCCGCCCGTCCCGAGCGAAGCCGGGGGGCGAGCGGGCATGGTGAGCTGCGCTGAGGCTGTGCGCGCGGCGGCCCGCAGGCTCGAGGGGATTTCGGCGACGCCACGCCTCGACGCCGAGCTCCTCATGGCGCACGCGCTGGGCCTTTCCCGCGAGGACCTGCTGCTCAGGGGGGCGCAAGGCGAGGCGCCCGCCGCCTTTGACGCGCTCGTCGCGCGGCGGCTGGCGCACGAGCCGGTGGCCTACATTCTCGGCCGGCGCGCCTTCTGGACGATCGAACTGGAGGTCGGCCCCGGCGTGCTCGTGCCGCGGCCGGACAGCGAGACGCTGATCGAGGCGGCGCTCGCCATCTTCGGAGAGGCGGGGCCGGCGACGATCCTCGATCTCGGCACCGGGCCGGGCACGCTGCTGCTGGCCGCGCTCAACCAGTGGCCGAGGGCGCGGGGGCTGGGCGTCGATCGCTCGGAGGCGGCGCTCGGCTATGCCCGGCGCAACGCGGAGCGGCTGGGCCTTGCCGACCGCGCCGAGTTTCGCCTCGGCGACTGGGGCGCGGGGATCGCCGAGCGTTTCGACCTCATTCTCGCCAACCCGCCCTATGTCGCCGCCGGCGCGGACCTGCCGGCGGATGTCGCCGGCCACGAGCCGCCCGAGGCGCTGTTCGCCGGCGCGGATGGCCTCGACGACTATCGCCGCCTCGCCCTGCAGCTTCCCCGCCTGCTCCGCCCCGGCGGGGCGGCCTGCATCGAAATCGGCGCCGGCCAGCGCGACGCCGCCGCCCTGTTCGCGGCGCAGGGCTTTTCCGTCGCCGCGCGCGACGACCTTGCCGGCGTGCCGCGCTGCCTGGTCCTCAGCCTTGAGTCGCCATGAAATTTCGCTTGGATTTGGCCGGGCGGCTGACTACATAGGCTTCAGGGATGCCGGCCCGCCTCTCGTGGAAGCGCAAGGGCCTGCGTCGCCGACCCCCGATTGCTTGGTCGCTTTGGCGGGCGATTTGGTGCGGTTGCGAACCACCGCGTGACGGTGTGTCGCACCCATGGGTCGTGCAGGGAGGCCGGGAGGGGCCCGGCCTGAGAGGCAGAGTAGAACCACCTTTGGTGAGGACGTTCGTTTGATCAACAATCGTCAGGGCGGCCGCCGGCGCGGCCGGGGCGGCGGACGCGCGCCCAATATGAACGGCAATGGCGGCAACCGCCAGGAGAACCGGCAGCGCGGCAATGCGGCGCAGCTGCTCGAAAAGTACAAGGGGCTCGCCCGCGACGCGCAGATGCAGGGCGACCGCGTCCAGACCGAATATTATCTCCAGTTCGCCGACCACTATTTCCGTGTCCTCAACGAGAGCCGCGCCCGCTTCGAGGAGCAGCGGCGCCAGCGCGACGAGGACGAGGCCGACGAGACCGACGAGGAGTTCGAGGCCGAGCCGGCCGAGGAGTCGCGCCAGTCGCGCCGCGATCGCCCGTCGCCCGCCGAGGGCGAGAATGGCGAGGAGCAGCGCGCCGAGGGCGACGAGGATCGCGACGGCGGCCGTCGCTCGCGCCGGTCGCGGGGCCGCCGGGAGGCGACCGGGAACGGCAACGGCGCCGACGAGGCCGAGGAAGAGGCGAACGGCATCGCGCTCGATGCCCTGCCGCCGGCGATTTCCGCCGCGGCGAGCCGCGATGCGGACGACGGCGATGTGGAGGAGGCGCCGCGCCCGCGCCGCCGTGCCCGCCGCGCCCGCGACGCCGGCGAGGATATCGCGCCGGCCGCCTGACGGCCTTGTTCATTGACCTGACAGCACGAGTATAGGACGCTCCCCGCACCACTGGTTCGGGGAGCGTTTGTTCATGCGTCTTCTGCTCGTCGCTTCGGCCGCCGCCATCGCGCTGGCGGTCCCCGCCGCCGCCCAGATCGAGACCGAGATCCCGCCGCCGGGCGAGAGCGCGCAGGGGCAGGTTTCCGTCACCATCTATAACAATGAACTCGCGCTGGTGCAGGACACGCGCCGGCTCGACGTGGCCGCCGGCCGCTCGCGCCTGGAGTTTCCCGACGTCTCCGCCCAGATCCGGCCCGAGACCGTGACGCTGACCGGCGAGGGCATCGGCATCGTCGAGCAGAATTTCGATTTCGACCTGCTCTCGCCGCAGGCGCTGATGCAGAAGGCGGTGGGCGAGACGGTGACGCTGGTGCGCACCAACCCGGCCACCGGCGCCGAGACGCGCGAGCGCGCCCGCGTCCTCGCCGCGAACGGCGGCGTCGTCCTCCAGATCGGCAACCGCATCGAGGTGCTGCGCGACGACGGGCTGCCGGTCCGGGTGATCTTCGATCGCGTGCCGGCCGGGCTGCGCGCCCGCCCGACGCTTTCCGTCACCGTCGAGAGCCAGCGTGGCGGCCGCCGTCCGGTTGCGCTTACCTATCTGACGCCGGGGCTCGGCTGGTCGGCCGACTATGTCGCCCTGTTCGACGAAGCCAACGGGCGGATGGACGTGCAGGGCTGGGTCACGCTCACCAACAACAGCGGCACGCCCTATAACAATGCCGAGGTGCTGCTCGTCGCTGGCAGCGTCGGCGGCGGCTCGATCCGTCCGCAGCCCTATGGCGTGCGCCGCGGCGCGACCGGGCAGATTCGCGGCGCGGGCACCGAGACCGCGGACCGCGAGCGGCTCGGCGACTATTATCTCTATCCGCTGCCCGAGCGGACGACGATCGCGAACCGACAGACCAAGCAGGTCAGCTTCCTCAACGTCTCCGGCGCGCCGGCGCGCCGCGCCTACGAATATCGCAACGCCTGGCTGCACAGCGCGAACGAGCCGGAAAGCGCGAATACGGTGCTGCGCTTCTCCTCGTCGCGCAACCAGGGGCTCGGCGACGCGCTGCCCGCCGGCACGGTGCGCGTCTATCAGCGCGACGCGCGCGGCAATCCGCAATTCGTCGGCGAAAGCCCGATCGGCCATACGCCGATGGGGTCGGACATCGGGCTCACCACCGGCCAGGCGTTCGACGTCAAGGTGCAGCCGACCGTCGAGCGGCGCGAGCGCGTCTCGAGCGGCCGCTGGCGCACGACGATGCGCTATGTGCTGACCAATGCCCGTAGCGAGCCGGTGACCGTCGATCTCGTCCAGAGCGGTCTGTGGGGCGACACCCGGATCGCAGAGCAGAGCCAGCCGGGCGAGCGGCGCTCGGCCGACGAGACGGTCTGGCACGTCGCCGTGCCGGCCAATGGCGAGGCCAGCCTCACCGCGACCTTCGACACGCGCTTCTGAGGGCGCCGCCGTGCGGCCGTCGCGTCCTTCCCGTCCTTCCCGCGAAAGCGGGAATCCAGCTTTCTTTCCATGCGCGCACGGCTGCGGGGAGATGGTCCCTCGCTTTCGCGGGGGGAAAGCGGAGTGGCTCGCGCTCCTCCTGCTGTCCCTTCCCGGGCCCTTGACCGCCCAGGCCGTCGTCACCTCGCCCGCGCCCGATCGCGTCGCGGTGACCGTCTATCGCGATCCCGATCGCCCGGCCGACCAGGCGCCCGACCTCTCCTTCCTCGACGGCTATGCGCTGGTCAGCGAGACGCGCCGCATCACGCTGCCCGCCGGCGAGAGCGAAATCCGATTCGAGGGCGTCGCCGAGAACATCCTGCCCCGGAGCGCGATCGTCACCGGCCTTGGCGACGGCGTGATCGAGCGCAACCGCGACGCCTATCTGCTCTCGCCCGGCACGCTGATTGAGCGCTCGCTCGGCCATCGCGTCCACCTTCGCCGGACCTCGGCCGCGACCGGCGAGGCGCGCGAGGAGGAGGCGGTGATCCGCTCCGGCGCCGACGGCGCGCTCGTGCTTCAGACCGCGGCGGGGATCGAGGCGCTGCGCTGCACCGGGCTCAACGAGACCGTCGTCTATGACGGGGTGCCGGCGGGCCTTTCGCCGCGGCCGACCCTTTCGGTGCGCGCCCGCACCGACGCGCCGCTCACCGCGACGGTGACGCTCTCCTATCTCGCCAGCGGGTTCGACTGGCAGGCGAACTATGTCGCCCATGTCTCGGACGATGGCGATTCGGTGAATCTCTTCGCCTGGCTCACCCTCGCCAATACCGATTCGACCAGCTTTCCCGATGCCGACACGCAGGCCGTCGCCGGGCGGCTGAACCGGGACAACAGCCGCGTTCCACCCGCCGAGGCGCGATCGATCGATCTCAGCTGCTGGCCGGCTGGGACGACGAGCGATCTTCCCGAGGAGGAATTCGAGCGTCAGGAGATCGTCGTCACCGGCTCGGGCCTCATGGCCGCGCGCGCTTTCGCGATCCCTGCGCCGCCGGCGGCGGCGCCGCCCGGCGCGCCGAACGCGGCGATGGTCGCGACGCAGGAGGATCTGGGCGACGTCAAGCTCTACCGGATCCCCGAGCCGGTCACGATCGCCGCGAACAGCCAGAAGCAGGTCGCGTTCCTGACCCGGCCGCGCGTCGCGGCGCGCTTCGTCTTTCGCCAGACGGTCGCGCCCGTCGCGCGGGCGTCGCCGGCCCCGGCCCGCCGCTTCATGGTCGCGCGCAACCGCGCCGCGGACGGGCTCGGCGTGCCGCTGCCGGCTGGACGCCTCGTCCTGTTCGAGGCGCTGGAGGGCCGGCCGATTCTGGTCGGCGAGGGAACGATGAACGACCGGGCGGTCGGCGAGGATGTCGAGGTCGATCTCGGCGAGGCCACGGGGGTTGCGACCACGCTTCGCCCCGTCGGCGCCGGCAAGCGCGAGCGTGACTTCGAGCTGGTCGTCACCAACGACCGGCCGGTGCCGGTGCGCTTCGAGGCGTCGCTCGCCGGCGGGGAGGTGCGCCGCGCCAGCGCGCGCCTTTCCCGCCGCGACGGGATGCCGCTGTGGACGGTGACGGTCCCGGCCAACGGCCGGGCAACGCTCACTTACGGCCTTTCGACGCCCTAGGCGGAGGGCGTCGCATCGCGCTTCACCGGGCGCGGGCGGTGATTCTCGTCGAGCGCGACGAAGGTGAAGAGGCCGCTGGTCACGTCCACCTCGCGCGAGCCCCGGTCGCGACTGGCGACGACGCGGACGCGAATCGCAATCGAGGTGCGGCCGATCCGCTCGACATGGGCGTAAACCGAAATGAGGTCCTGCAGCAGGATCGGCGCGATGAACTCCATCGCCTCGATGGCGACGGTGGCGACCGGCCCGTCCGCCTCGCGCGCGGCGACGATGCCGGCGGCGATGTCCATCTGCGAGAGCACCCATCCGCCGAAGATGTGGCCGTTGGCGTTGATGTCGCCGGGCTTGGGCACCACCCGCAGGATCGGATCGCGCTCAGCGCCCCCCGTCGTCGTCATACAGATCCCCCTGCGCGGCCTCCTCGTCGTGGCCGCTGCTGTCCGAAACGAAGATCAGGCCCATCAGCGCACCCGCCACGAACACGCTGAAGCCGACGCCGAGCGCGGTCGCGATCATCATGTGCAGGCGCACCGGCCCGGTGCTCCACAGCCACGCCAGCGACACGGCGACCATGACGAACGCCGCGGCCGTGGTCCAGCGCATCGTCTTGCCGAACTGGCCCCAGGCCGCCGCCGCGCGCTCGGGGTCGGGCGGGCGGCGCCGCAGCCGACGCGACGGAATTGGGTCGTGATGGGGCATGGCTTCCCTTTGCGCCCGTCGCATGGGATCATCAAGGGCCGAGTCGCCAGGCGAGAGGAGGACAGGATGACCATTGCCGCGATCCTCGAGACCAAGGGCAGCGACGTGCTCACCATCGAAGTGGAAACGCCGGTGCGCGATGCCGTGACGATCCTCGCGGACCGGAGGATCGGCGCGCTCCCCGTCCTGCGGGACGGGGCGGTGGTCGGGATCATGTCGGAGCGTGACATCATCTACAAGCTGCGCAGCGACGGCGCGCAGGTGCTCGACTGGACGGTCGAGGGGATCATGACCTCGCCGGCGATCACCGTCACGCCGGACCAGCAGATCATGGGCGCGCTCTCGCTGATGACGCGCCGGCGCATCCGCCATCTGCCCGTGGTCGAGGGCGAGCGGATCGTCGGCATCGTCTCGATCGGCGATCTGGTGAAGTTCCGGATGGACAAGATCGAGCGCGAGGCGGCCGAGCTGCTCAACTATATTCAGAGCGCCTGAGGCGCCGGCATGCGCCGCACCAGCGCCAGCACCTCGGCGACGATCGGCCGGGCGAAGGCGAGCAGTAGCCCCGCATAGAGCGCCGCGCCGGCCGGGACGAGCAGGGCGAGTCGCGCGCCCGGCCCGAGCGGGGGCAGCAGCGAATCGAGCGCGACCACGCCGACCGCCATCGCGATCGCCGCGGCGAGCGGCGGCGTCACCGCGCCGGCCATCGCGCGGAAACTCACGCCGATCGAGGGCAGCGAAAGCGCGAGCGTCGCCGCGAGCAGCGCCGCCATGCCGGCGAGCCACGCCCAGGCAAGGCCGATGCCGCCCCACCTTATGCCCACCGCGAAGGCGAGCGGCATGATCAGCGCGCCGGCGATGCCGTTGCGCAGCGCGAGGCGCGCCTTGCCGAGCGCGGTGATCGTCGGCCCGCACATGATCTGGAGCGTCATCATCGGCATGGCGAGCGCCAGAATCGGGATGATTCGCGCGGTTTCCGCCCATTTCGGGCCGAGCACAGTGAGCGCCAGCGGTTCGGCGGTCGCCGCCAGTCCGAAATAGAAGGGCAGCGCGACGAGGAGGATCAGCCGGGCCGACTTGAGGAACGCGTTCTGCACCATGTCGGGCCGCCCCTGGATTCGCGAATAGGCGGCGAAGGCCACCTCGTTCAGCGGCGGCACGAACTTGGCGGCGAGGATCTGGGTCAGGAACAGGGCGGTCGTGTAGATGCCGAGCCGGTGCGGATCGAGCGCGCGGCCTCCGATGAAGATGTCGGCCTGACTCTGCACGAACCAGCACAGCTGCACGCCGATCATCGCGGTGCCGTAGCGGATGATGTCGCCGGCGCCCCGGAGCGCGAATCGGGGCCGCAGCCGCCACATCTTCGCCGCGACGACATAGCCCGCGGCGCGCGTGTACCAGAGCGCGGCGGGCGCGGCGACCAGCGTCCAGATGCCCGCCCCGGCGAGCGCGAAGCCGCAAGCGGTGGCGGCGCTCGCGATCGAGGCGATGAGGTCGATTCGCGACTGCGCCTTGAACTCGAGCCGCCGCGCGAGCAGCGCGTGGCCGAGCGCGGTGAACGGGTTGGCCAGGTAGAAGAGCGCCTGTACGCGCAGCAGGTCGGCCACCATCGGTTGCTGGAAATAGCGCGCGGCGAGCGGCGCGCAGGCGACCTGGATCGCCGCCAGCGTGGCGTTGAGCGCGATCAGCAGCGCGAAGGCCTGGCCGATTCGCCGCGAATCGGTGCGCTCCTCGCGCACCAGCGCGCTCGCGAATCCCCAGCCCTTGAACAGGTCGAGGAAGGTCAGCACGACGCCGGTCATCGCAACCAGGCCGTAGTCGCCCGGGCTCAGCAGGCGGATGACGAGGAAGGTCGCCGTCCAGGCGATGAGCTGCCCGACGATCTGGCTGCCCGAGCGCCAGATCACGCCCGTCTTCACGCGATCGGCGAATCGCGCGGCGCCGGCCGATTCGGCCGCCGGGCCGGCGTCGCCGCCGGCGCGCTCGGTGTGGGGGGCGTCCATCGCCGCGCGCATAGCGGAGAAGGGGTTAAGCGCTCCTTGAGGAAGGGCGTCTCCCGAGAGCGCGGGGCGGTCGGCGCGAAGGCGAACGGATGTTTACGAAAAAGGGAGTTGACGCCCCAGGGCCTCGTCCATATATGGCCCCTCACCGACGGGGCAGGGCGGCCTGCCCAACCCCGTTTGCGTCTCTCTAAGCCGATTACCGGTCGCCCGGTTCCTACCGGGAGGGGGATGCGTCGGCTCTTTGACATTGTCGGTTGAGATGAAGGGACATGTGGGCGGCGGCCCCGGTCGCTGGCAGCCTCTGGGTGCCGGTTGATCGGAAAAAGCCAAGCCGTTCCAATGTCCTGATACGCAAACACCAGTTTGTATATTTGTGCAGGAACGGCTCCCAGAGATGCCGGCTCGTGCGTCGGGTATTCCCTCGGCGTGCGTGTCGTACATCAACTTGAGAGTTTGATTCTGGCTCAGAACGAACGCTGGCGGCATGCCTAACACATGCAAGTCGAACGAGACCTTCGGGTCTAGTGGCGCACGGGTGCGTAACGCGTGGGAATCTGCCCAAGGGTACGGAATAACTCAGGGAAACTTGAGCTAATACCGTATAATGTCTTCGGACCAAAGATTTATCGCCCTTGGATGAGCCCGCGTCGGATTAGCTAGTTGGTGGGGTAAAGGCCTACCAAGGCGACGATCCGTAGCTGGTCTGAGAGGATGATCAGCCACACTGGGACTGAGACACGGCCCAGACTCCTACGGGAGGCGGCAGTGGGGAATATTGGACAATGGGCGAAAGCCTGATCCAGCAATGCCGCGTGAGTGATGAAGGCCTTAGGGTTGTAAAGCTCTTTTGCCAGGGATGATAATGACAGTACCTGGAGAATAAGCCCCGGCTAACTCCGTGCCAGCAGCCGCGGTAATACGGAGGGGGCTAGCGTTGTTCGGAATTACTGGGCGTAAAGCGCGCGTAGGCGGCTTTGTAAGTTAGAGGTGAAAGCCCGGGGCTCAACCCCGGAATTGCCTTTAAGACTGCATCGCTTGAATCCGGGAGAGGTGAGTGGAATTCCGAGTGTAGAGGTGAAATTCGTAGATATTCGGAAGAACACCAGTGGCGAAGGCGGCTCACTGGACCGGTATTGACGCTGAGGTGCGAAAGCGTGGGGAGCAAACAGGATTAGATACCCTGGTAGTCCACGCCGTAAACGATGATGACTAGCTGTCGGGGGCCATGGGCTTTCGGTGGCGCAGCTAACGCATTAAGTCATCCGCCTGGGGAGTACGGCCGCAAGGTTAAAACTCAAAGAAATTGACGGGGGCCTGCACAAGCGGTGGAGCATGTGGTTTAATTCGAAGCAACGCGCAGAA
>Ga0180222_1000816_pt1 | contig 39538 bp, 39 predicted proteins | sample eDN5th37CKraftOP_FD_151336 | JGI IMG/M metagenome (GOLD analysis project Ga0180222, IMG submission 151336) | Enriched Organic Plus compost microbial communities from Emeryville, California, USA - eDNA 5th pass 37_C Kraft OP (version 2) (version 2) ...
AATCTCAACATCCGACAGCCCTAATATGCCGTCGATTCCCTGATCAGCCTTCTTCTTCATCAGACTTGTCCTTCCTATGACAAGTCTAACCCAATTTCCCTCATCCCCCGTTCACGAGGAAGAGCCCAAATTCCGGAAATATCCCTTTATTTCAAGGGATACTGGTGCGGTCGAGAAGCTGTTCCGACCCACGGATTTTCACCTATCTTATTGAAGTCACTATATTATTTTTTACAAATTCTGAGCGAGGGTTACTTGTTCTGAGTCCCTATTGAACCATTTGTACCATCTCGCTTAGGCCTTCGGTTCTCCGTTCAACCCCACCGAAAGGCACAATCAATGGCCTCTATTCAGAAACGCAATAAGTCTTGGCGAGTACTGGTTCGCCGGAAGGGTAAAACCGTCACGGCGACCTTCGATACCAAGGCTGAAGCCGAAGCTTGGGCTATCATTACCGAAGGCAAAATCATAGAAGGGACTCCGCCCGAAGCGATCGAGAAAACGGCTGTCGAACCTGCTGCCCCTGAGAGCACAACGGTTGCCGAGGCGTTCAAACGCTATTCCAACGAGGTGTCGCCCAACAAGCGCGGTGGCCGTTGGGAGCAGATCCGGCTCAAGGGCTTCATCAAGCGCTATCCGCTTTTTCAGCGACCGATCGCCTCCATCACTGGTGCGGACATGGCCGAATGGCGCGACATGCGTCTGCTTCGGGTTTCGCCCTCGACCGTCAATCGCGAGCTTTGTCTTGTCTCTACCGTGTTCACCCATGCCATGAAAGAATGGCGGCTTGGCCTTGTATCGAACCCTTGTTCGCTCATCACGAAGCCGCGAAAGCCCCGTCCTCGAACCCAGCGCGTATCGCTCGACGAACGAAAAAGGATCATAGAGCAGCTCGAATGGGATGGCGTCAGCACACCGGAGACGTCCTCGCAGTGGGTCGCGTTCGCATTCTACCTCGCATTGGAAACCGCGATGCGGAAGGGCGAAATTCTCTCGCTGACCTGGGCGGACATCGATTTCGACGAGCGATACGCTCATCTGGACATGACCAAGAATGGCGAGGAGCGCTTTGTCCCGCTGTCGAAAGCAGCCATGGCGCTTTTGCAGATTGTGGAGCGGCAGGTGGCGACCGAAGCTGTCGTACCGGTTCGAACCGGGCATTTCGACGCCCTCTTTCGCGGAGCCAAAAGCAAGGCCGGGCTGGCGCATATCCATTTTCATGACAGCCGCCGTGAAGCCGCGACAACCATGGCACCCAAGCTTTCGAATGTGCTGGAACTCGCTGCGATCACGGGACACAAATCATTATCGATGCTTCAAATCTATTATAAACCAAAGGCCGCCGACCTTGCGGCGCGTTTGGACGTTTAATGAGGAGAGGGCGCCACGGTCATCGAACAGCTACAAGTCAGGGCCTTCCGGCTCGGGCGGAAAGAGCTTGTCGAGAAAAGCGAGCGTTTCGACCAGACGGCAGCGGAGCAGGGAAACCTCCAGCGCAATGAGCGCGTCGCTTCGTCCTGACGCAATCAGAAGGCGTCGGAGCACGGCATCAGAATTTCGCATCAGGCTGAGCAAGTGAACGCCGCGTGGCGCGTGCGTTCCGGCGAGCCAATGTTTGACGCTGCGCTCGCTGGCGCCGGTCCATCGCATCGCAATCTTAACAGCTTGATGGGTTGACCCGAGACCTTCGACGAGTGCTTCGGACATGATGGCGGCGAATGCCAGCTCGTCGAGGTGTAACTTCCTGCCCGTTTTCGGCAACATGTTGCTGTCCCTCCATGCCTATATTCGGCCGGACGTTCTGCGCCCGACTCGGACCTAAACGCTCTTCCGCGCAGCCGAGTTTGGAAGAATCCCGGCGCGTGGACGGGAGATCGTGGAAATGCCGAGCTGGCAGGATCATCTTGACCCAAGACGGAGCAAATATCCGCTCGTTCGCGCGGCCGAATATGTGCGTATGTCTACGGACCATCAGAAATATTCGACCGAAAACCAGGCGGACGCCATCCGTGCCTATGCTGCGGCCCGGAACATAGAGATCGTTCGGACCTATACCGATGCGGGAAAAAGCGGCCTCAAAATCGATGGTCGTGACGCGCTCAAGCAGCTGATCGATGATGTGCAGGCCGGCACAACCGACTTCTCGATGGTGCTTGTCTATGATGTCAGTCGTTGGGGGCGGTTCCAAGATGCAGATGAGAGCGCCTATTATGAGTATATCTGCCGCCGCGCGGGCATCACCGTCGAATATTGTGCGGAACAGTTCGACAATGACGGGAGTCCGGTCGCGACCATCGTCAAGGGCGTCAAGCGCGCGATGGCGGGCGAATATAGCCGCGAACTTTCCGCAAAGGTCTTTGCCGGGCAGGGGCGGCTGATCGAAAAAGGATATCGCCAAGGTGGCCCTGCGGGTTTCGGGCTCCGGCGCACGCTCATCGATGAACATGGCACTGAGAAAGGCGTCCTGCGGCGCGGCGAGCATAAGAGCATCCAGACCGACCGGGTGATCCTGACGCCCGGGCCGAGCGACGAAGTCGAAATCGTTCGCCAAATCTATCGGGCGTTCGTTCACGATGGTCAGAGCGAGCAAACGATTGCCGACAACCTTAACGAGAGAGGTATTCAGACCGACCTTGGGCGACCGTGGACCCGCGGGACCGTCCACCAGCTCCTCATCAATGAAAAATATGCCGGCGACAATGTCTGGAACCGGCGGTCCTTCAAGCTCAAGCAGAAACGCGTTCGGAATGACCCGGATCATTGGATTCGTGCGCCAGGGGTATTTGAAGCGATTGTGGAGCGCGACCTGTTCGATGCGGCGCACGCGATCATCAGCGCCCGGTCGTTCCGTCTCTCCGACGGCGAGATGCTTGGTGCGCTGCGCGGCCTCTACGAGCAGCGCGGTCTTCTGTCCGGCCTGATCATCGACGAATGCGATGAGCTTCCATCAAGCAGCGCTTATAGTGGTCGGTTCGGAAGTTTGCTTCGGGCCTATAGCCTGGTGGGTTTCCGGCCCGACCGTGATTACCGGTATGTGGCGATCAATCGCGCGCTTCGGGGCATGTATCCCGAGGTTCTGTCCGAAATTCTCGGTGGGCTGACGGCGCTTGGAAGCGTAGTCAAGGGGAGCGAGACAGGCCGCCAACTCCACGTCAATGGCGAGTTCAGCCTTTCGGTCGTGATCGCCCGCTGCCAGTCGACACCTGCGGGCCTTCTGCGCTGGAAGTTGCGGTTCGAAACTTCGCTGCGGCCCGACATCACGGTGGTGGTGCGCATGGCCGCCTCGGCCGCAAAAGCAGCAATCGGAGGCTCACGGCTTCCGATCTCATGGAGATATATCAGCGCGAGGCAGAGAAGCAGCGGCTGCTTGTGAAGAAATCCGACTTTGCCCAGACCCGGCTGCTGTTCGTGGTGGAGGCGATGAAAGATCTGGTCGCCGACGAAGGCTTTACCACGCTGCTTCGCGCCGAAGGATTGGAACAAAGTAACCGTGTCCTGAAGGCCGCCTTGCGGGGAGCTGCTGCGGGGTGCTGATAGCCGCTCTTTGTGAGGAGCGGTGATGAGCGAGGATATCGGAGCGGCGGGAGCGAGTGCTCTTGTGACTGGTCATATGAGTGATCGTATGAGCAGTCGGATCGCGGTCGTTGGCGGCCGTCGCCGTTGGTCGGTGGATCAGAAGCTGTCGATCCTGCGCGAGGCATTTGGCCCCGACGGCTCGGTCTCGGCGACATGCCAGCGGCACGCGGTCGGCAGCGGGCTGCTCTATACGTGGCGCCGACAGGCCCTGGCTGGCGATCTGACGGGAGCGAAGCGCACGCCGGCACCCTCGTTCGCCGAGGTGGAGGTGTCCGTTCCGGCCCCGGCAACGGCAGGCAGCGGCCAGATCGGGATCGAGCTGCCGTCAGGCGTGCGGCTCACCGTCGACGCGGCGGTCGATGCCGACGCGCTGGCCCGGGTGATGTCCGTCCTTGCCCGATGATCCCGTTACCGCCGACGACACGGATATATCTGGCCTGCGGCGCCACCGATATGCGCAAGGGGTTCGACGGCCTCGCGGTGCTAGTGCAGCAGGTGCTGGAGAAGAGTCCGCACTCGGGCGCGCTGTTCGCGTTCCGCGGCAAGCGCGGCGATCTGGTCAAGCTGCTCTGGTATGATGGCCAGGGTCTGTGCCTGTTCTCGAAGCGCATGGACCGGGGGCGGTTCATCTGGCCGATCACGAAGGCAGGCAAGGTCAGCCTCACCGCGGCGCAGCTTTCGATGCTGCTCGAAGGCATCGACTGGCGGCGTCCCGAACGCACTGCGGCACCCTTGCTCGCAGGGTAAAAAGTGACGGATTAGTGAGGGTTTTACTGGCATCGTGGAGCCCGTTTTGCTAGGTGCTCCGGGTGTCGGAACCAGCCTCTTCCAGCATCGACAAGGACGCCCGGATCGCCGAGCTCGAAGCCGCTCTCGCGGCCCGCGATACGCTGATCGACACTCTCCGCCACCAGCCCGCCCAGCTTCGCCGCATGACCTTCGGCCAGTCCTCGGAGAAGCTCGCGCTCCAGATCGAGCCGCTCGAGCTGGCCCTCGAAGAGCTCGAAGGCGAAGCCGAGGTCGCCGACAGCGGAACGACCGAACGGGCACCCGCCGAACGCCCCTCACCGGTGCGCGCATTGCCCGATCATCTGCCGCGCGCCGAACGGCGGATCGAGCCCGACGCCGGCAGCTGCACCTGTCCCGATTGCGGCGGCGCGTTGCGCCCGCTTGGCGATGACAGTGACGAGCAGCTCGATATTGCCCCGGTCCAGTGGCGCGTCATCCGCACCGTGCGGCCCAAGTATAGCTGCCGCGCCTGCGACAGGATCGTCCAGGCGCCGGCGCCGGCGAAGGCGATTGCGCGCGGCAAGGCCAGCTTCGCGACGCTCGCCCATGTCGTCGTGAACAAGTTCGATCACCATCTGCCCCTCTATCGCCAGGCAGAGATGATGGCGGCGCAGGGCATCGACATCGATCGTTCAACCCTCGCCGGCTGGGCGGGCCAGGCCGCGCATCTGCTCGATCCCATCGTGAGCCGCATCCGCGAGGAAGGACTGAAGGCCGCCAAGCTCCACACCGACGACACGCCGGTGCCGATGCTCGTGCCCGGCAAGGGCCGCACCGCGCAGGCGCGGCTCTGGGCCTATGTCGTCGATGACCGCGCATCGGGCGCCGCCACCCCGGCGCTCGCCTGGTATCGGTTCACCCCCGATCGCAGCGGCATCCATCCGCAGAGCGAGCTGGGGTCGTTCACCGGCCTTCTTCAGGCCGACGGTTATGCCGGATATGACAAGCTCTACCAGGGCAACGGCATCCAGGAGGTCGCCTGCTGGGCGCACTTCCGCCGCAAGATCTTCGAGTGCCACCAGACGAGCCCGACGCCGCTCACCGCCGATCTGCTCGACCGTATCGCCGGGCTCTACCGGATCGAAGAGGACGTCCGCGGCCAGCCGCCTGATGTCCGGCGCCGACACCGGCAAGAGCAAGCAATGCCAAAGATCGACGCGCTTCGTGGCGTGATCGACGACGCCCTGCGCCGCCTATCGCCCAAGTCGGCGATGGCAAAGGCGCTCGCCTATGGTCGCAAGCGCTGGGACGCGCTGACCCGCTACATCGACGAGGGCATGGCGGAGATCGACAACAATATCGCCGAGCGCGCCATCCGAGCGATCGCGATCGGGCGCAAGAACTGGCTGTTCGCCGGATCGAAGGCCGGCGGCGAACGCGCCGCCGCCATCTACTCGGTCATCGAGACCGCCAAGCTCAATGGGGTTGAGCCCCAAGCCTATATTGCCGACGTCATCGAGAAGATCGCTTCCGGCTGGCCCGCGTCCCGCTGGGATGAACTCATGCCCTGGAACTGGCAGCCCCATCAGCAGCAGATCGCACAGGCCGCGTAGCTGCGGCCTTCAGGCCACGCTTACGGAACAAATGCCGCGAGCACTTGAGGCGAGGATGAGCGGTAATGTCGAAGCATGATTGGCCGGTCGATGGTTTTCCTTCGGAGACGGTCGTCCGCTCCGCCTTCGAAGACGCCTACGTCACGCTCAAGATCGAGCAGATCGTTCCGCTCAAAATTTTGCGCGATGGACTGCATGAGAGCAAAAAATATGCGCAAGTCGTCAGCTCCATCCGGGCCATAGGCTTGGTCGAGGCGTCCGTTGTTCTCCCGGCTCCGCAGGGCACCGGCGAATATTATCTTCTGGACGGGCATTTGCGCATCGAGGTCCTGAAGCAGTTCGGCATTCCGACCGTCGAGTGTCTCGTCGCGACCGACGAGGATACCTACACCTACAACAAGCGGATCAACCGCTTGCCGCCCGTCCAAGAGCATCGGATGATTGTGCGCGCGATCGAGCGCGGTGTGTCTCCATCGCAGATTGCGGAGGCATTGGGACTTGAAGTGCAGACGATCAGGAAGCGATCTCGCTTGCTGGACGGAATTAGCGGTGATGCCGCCGAACTGCTCAAGGATACGAACTGTCCGATGGCCGTGTTCGATATTCTGCGGCGAATGTCGCCTTTACGCCAACTCGAGTGCGCCGAGCTCATGATCGGGCAGAATAATTTCACGTCGGTATTCGCCAAAGCGCTTTTGGCGGCAACAGCCGACGAGCAGCTTGCGAGACCGCAGAAGGGACGAAAGCGGGCCGATGCGCCCAATAGCCAGCAACTTGCGCGAATGGAGCGCGAACTGGCCGTTCTGCAGGCCCGGATCAAATCGGTCGAGGAGAATTATGGCATCGACAATCTGCACCTCACTCTCGCGCGGGGCTATATTGCGAAACTGCTGGGCAATGTCGGCGTTGTCCGCTGGCTCTCGCACAATCGGCAGGAATATCTGACCGAGTTTCAGCGGATTGCCGAGATCGAAACGATCGCAGGCGTCCTCGAACCAGCGGAATGACGGGGACTGAACCCTATGCCGCGGTTTTCACCCGCATCATCTCAATCCGGCGACCCGACGCCGCAAGGTGCTCGGGCCGATCAGCCTCCCGCGTACAGCTGATTGAGATAGGCGGCAATGCGGACGCCGGCCTCGCTCAGTCGTTCCTCGACTTCGGGGCGATGGCGATAGGCATAGGGCCAGGAAAGATTCGTTTCGCCCTCGGCGGGGTAAGCAGCATCGCGCAGTACGGCGCTTTCTTCGATCCATAGCGCTGGATCGGCCGCCGACCAGGCAATGATTTCTTCGGGCGTCATGCGGGACGACAGCCGTTCGGCATATTCCGAATAGGAGAGCCGTGTGCCGTCGATCATCTCCGAATCCCATATCGAATGAAGATTGCTCGGCTTGCCGAACCACGCGATCTTGACGTCGTTGCCGCCGCGATCACCGGGTTTGCCGACATGGAGCGGCTGGTGAAGGTCGCCGATAATATGAACGATGAAGCGGAGCGCTGCCGCTTTGTCGTCGCGCGGCGCCTTCGGGTCGCGGAGTAAGGCACGATAATGGGTGAGGGCGGTCACCGCGTCGCCTTCACCGGGCGCATCCGTAGGCGCATAGCCGTGGGCTCCGTGAAGGGTGACATAGTGCCAAGGGCTCGCGGTTCGCTGCCAGAAAGGATCGGGGTCCGAGCGCATATCGTCAGGCCATGTCGCCGCGTCGGCTAATGACTCGGTTCCGAGCAAGAGGCGGACTTGCGCGCGAGCCACGCCGCTCAGATTCTGTTCGGCAAGCGCGCCGGTAATCCTGTGGCCGGTCGGTCCCCACGCATAGGCCGGCGCCGAAAGCAGGAGGGTGAGAGGGAGGAGGCTGAAACGTCGCATTGGTCGTTCTTAGCGCGAGGGCTCGCAAGGTAAAGGAAGCGATGTGACCGTCCGCTGCGAGATTGCTTTCCGCATTTTGCCATCGATGGCCGTCTCAAACGTGGACGTGCGAGGCTGATCGGCTATGGTCGGTCGGCGCGAGGGGATAGATGGTGCTTTTTACATTGGCTTTGAGTGCGGTTGCCATCGTCCCGAGCGGAACGAGCTTCGACTGCACGCCGACCGCCGTGTGGGACGGCGACGGCCCTGTCTGGTGTGCCGAGGGGCCGCGCATCCGCCTCGCGGGCATTGCCGCGCGCGAGATGGACGGGAGCTGCGCCGCCGGTCATCCCTGTCCCGATACTGATCCGGTCGCCGCGCGCGATCATCTCGCGTCGCTCGTCGGTACGCCGCGCGGCGTCAATGCAACGGGTCATATCCTCGTTGCGGGGCCGACGATGCGCTGCGTCTCGCGCGGCGGCGCCGGCGGAACGCGCACCGCTGCCTTTTGTACGTCGCCGCGCTCGGGCGACCTTTCGTGCGCGATGGTCCGTAACGGCTATGCGGCGCGCTGGGAACGCTATTGGGGGGATCATCGGTGCGACTGAACGAAGCGATCAAGGAGTGGCTCGTCATCGCAGTCGGCTGTGCGCTTGCGATCTGGGTGCTCGGCAATATTGCTTGGTGGGCATGGGGGCGGCTTGCCGGCTGACGGGCCGCTGACGCCCGAGCGGCACATCTGGGCGTGCGCGCTCGCGATCCAGCGGCAATATGGCGAACGCGCGCCGCTCCATGTCGCCGAGCGCCTTGGCGCGCTTGCCCTCGCCGGCGATGCCGACGGCGTCGCGATGTGGCAGGCGATCGCCGCGCGTCTCGACGCGTTGGCAGCGGGCCATGGCCAGGCCATCAGGGTTTCTTGAAATCGAGCATTGTCAGGAAGGCGGCGAGCGCGCGGACTTCGTCGTCGGTGAGCGCCGCAGGCAGGGGCTCGCGCGAGGCTGGGCCGAGCCGCGCGTAGAGATCGGTGCGCGCGCGCAGGTCCATCTTTTTCGGATCGACGAGGCGCAGCGGGTCGAAATGGGCGACGATCGCGTCCTCGATCCGCACGAGCGATCCCGAATGCGAATAAGGCCCGGTCGACGACAGATTGTAGAGCGGCGGGGTGCGGAAGCGGAAGCGGTCGGCGGGATCGAAGGTCACATTGTAACGCCCCTCGTCGATGCCGAAGCCATTTTTTCCAAACCCTGCCTGGGGGAAAGCGACGGCGTGGAAATCGAAGTCGCTGAAATAGGGACCGCGGTGGCAGGCGGCGCAGCGGCCACGGCCGTAAAAGAGAAGCCCGCCTGCGAGTTGCTGGCGCGAGATTGGACCGGCGTCGAAGACGAAGCGCTCGAATGGCGTCGGGCGGATGCGGAATTCGTCGCGGATGAAGCCGGCGAGCGCGTCGGCGACATGACCGAAGGCGAGCTTGCCGGCGGGAAGCCGGTAGGCGGCGGCGAGACGCGGTCCGATTTCGGGGTCGGTGGCGAAGCGCCGCGCGAGCTCGGCCTGAACCGTCTCGGCCGCGCCGACCTCTTCGGTCACGAGCGTATCGCGCACCGAGGGCGTGTCGGCGACCATTTCCCTGAGTTCGACCGAGGGCAAGTGCGCGGCGACAACGAGCGGATCGTCCGATGGCGCGCTGTCGCCGAACTGGCTCACGACGCGGCCGTCGCGGACCTCAACCTTGCCGTCCCAGAAGAAGGTCGCGAAGCCCTTGCTGCCGCGCCCCCAGAAGGGGAGCACGTTGCGCGGCAGGATGCGTCCCTCGCTCTTTGCCATCCGCGCAGGCCCATGACCGGTCGCGCCGGCGCCGACGGCGTTGGGGAGGCCGTCGGTCGAGCCGAATTCGTCGAGGTGGCAGTCGCGGCAACTGATATTGCCGTTGAGGCTCATCTGCGGCGAGGCAAAGATCAGGCGCCCCGCTTCGCGGCGCGCCGGATCGACCGTGACGCGGAGGCTCTCGGCGCGTACGAAACCGTTCGCCTTGGCCGCGTCGCGAAGCGCCGCGATGCGCATTGCGTCGGTCGCAGGCACGGCGGGCACCTGCGAGCTATCGGAAGGGTGCCCTTCGCAGGCGGCGAGCATCAGTGCGGCGGCGAAGAGGAGAGCGCTAGTAGCGGATCGCATGGGTTTCGATCACTTCGTCAAGGTCGCTCGCGCGCGCTTCGATCGCGCGCAGCCGCATTTGCGCGAGCTCGTTTTCGCTGAGCCCCCATTGCAGGAGCTCCTTCTGATACAGGTCATAATCCTGGCAGATGATGAGACCGATTTCGCTTGCTGCGAGCGCCCGGTCGGCTTCGGGGTCGGGTGCGTTTTCGGCAGCCTGCTTCGCCTGATAATGGCCGCGCATCGCGCCGTCGCATTGCTCGACGAGCAGACCGTAGCGCTGCTGGTTCCACCGCATCACCGCCTCGCGCCATAGCGGCAGCGCGAGCCAGGCCAGCACCGCGCCGGCGAGCAGCGCCGCGCCGTGGCTTGCTATCGCCTTAGGCCGAAATCTTGAACGCATCGAGCACTTCGGGGGTGATGGTGCCGGTGACCTTGAGGCCATAGTCGCTCTGGAACCGCTTGAGCGCTTCGCGGGTCTGGGGGCCGACCATGCCGTCGATCTTTCCGTCATAATAGCCATAGGCCTTGAGCGACAATTGCACGCGCATGACGATGTCGCGGATCTGCTGCGCCGAGGGTTCGCTATAGAAAGTGTTCGGCGCAATCGCGGGCGAGGAGGGGAGGATCGACGAGGGCGGCGTGCTGCGCTCGTTGCGCGGCGCAGGGGCCGGTGTCGGTGCGGGGCGCGTCGCCGGCTTGCGCGGTGGCGGCGGCGTATAGACGGGCGACCGCGCGCGGCCGCTCGATCCCGAGCGGTGGCTGCTGTGCGAAGCATGGCTCGAATGCGAGCGATGTTGGGCGAGATCGATGCGGTGATCCTGCGCGAACTTGCGCACCATCGCATCCTTGTCGCCGTCGCCGCCGCTTCCGCTCGTCGGCGCGAGGCCGTCGGGCGCGCCCTGCGCGGGCGGCAGCGGCGCGATGCCCGCCGCAACGAGGCTCGAGATCAGGAAATGGCGTTTCTTCACAGCGGAACTACCTCCTCGACGAGATGATCGGGATGCCATTCGAAAAATCCCGCGCAGTCGCTGCGTGCGGCGCAGCGACCGCACGCGGGCGCAAAGCGCTGTTTCCAGTCCGAGATCGACGCGACCGCAAAGCTGCGGAAGGCGGGCGGGATATGGCAGAGCGGGATGTTGAAGAGCCGTGCAGGGATCCCGTGCAGGCTCGCTTGGTCGAGCGCGGCGGCAACAGGCGCGAATTCGGTGCGCAGATCGATATGGAGATCGTCCCAGCGGCGCCGTGCGAAGCCGATATTCTCGAGCCCCATCAGCGACCATTGCTCGATATGCGAAAGATAGAGCGCGACGAAGCGGGCGAGGCCGCCGAGCGTGCCCAGATTGTCGCGCAAAAGCACGGTGCGCAGCTCGATCCGCGCGCCCGCCGTGAGGAGGTGCGCCAAGCTCTCGGTGAGCCGCTCGAACGCGCCCGGCTTGCCGACGATCCGGTCGTGGAGCAGCGCGTCAGCGGCGTAGAGCGGGATGCCCCAGACGATGTTGGTGCGGAGTCTTCCGGTCAGGCGCGCGACGTTTTCGGCATCGAAATGCTGGCCGTTGCTGAGGATGTGGAAGGCGAGGTCGGGGCGGTCGCCGAGTAGCCGTTCGAGCATCGCCAGCAGCGGTTCGAGATGGAGCGTCGGTTCGCCGCCGGTGAGACCGATCACGCTTCCCGATGCGGCGAGCCGGCAGGCCGCCTCGAAATGGGCAAAACGGTCGTGATGCGCCTTCTTCGGCGGCTGCGAGCACATCAGGCAAAGCTGGTCGCATTGCTCGGTGACGAGCAGGCTGTTGTGCCGCGAACCGGCGCGGATCAGCCGTTCGGCGCGTCCGGCGCCCGGATCGACGAGCAGGATATCGCCGATCAATTCCTCGCGCGCATGGTCGAGTTCGAACAGGCCGTGCATCCCGCACCAGAGGCTGCGGCCGGATGCCGACGAGAGACAAAAGCTCTCGGCTTCGTCCGCGCTGCGCGCCGCGGCGAGGCGCGTCACGAAGGGGGCATCGGCGTCGCTGCGCGCGGGTAAATGGAGCGCGATCATGGCGCCACCAGCGCGCCGGTCTCGCCGGCGAGACCGAGCCAGCGGCGCAGCGAATATTGCACCGCCGGATCGGGTGAATGGATAAGTTCGAAGGCGAGGTCGAAAAGATGGAGATGGCGGCGGCAGAAGTCGGTGTCGCCGCGCGGCCCATCGATCCGCCCGTAACGCGCGATGTCGTCGATAAGGTCGCGGCCGCAAAAAGGCTGGTACGCGCAGGCCTCGCACGCCGGATCGCCGTCGTTCGTTGCCGCCGCCTCGAGCGCGGCGCGCGCCGGTGTGTCCCAGCCATGATGGACATCGCCGATCGCGAGGTCGATCACCCCCGAGCGCGTCAGCATCCGGGCTTCGTCAGTCGGATAGGCGCGCCCGTCATGGTCGATCACGATATAATCGCGCCCGACCGGATTGGGGTTTCTGAGATCGACGTGGCGATCCTCGCCGGGACGGAAAATGCGGCGCAGGAGGAGGCTGAAATAGCTCTCCTCGAGCAATTTATCGCGGTCCGCCCAGTTACGCGCGATCAGCCGGCGGACGAAGGCGGCGTGATAGGCGCGCCAGTCGGCGCCGGCGTCGCGCGACGCCGGATGGCGCTTGCGCGCGAAGCCCTGATAGTTGATCGGCCGCAGATAGATGGAGTCGAAGCCTAGACGCGCGAAGCTGTCGATCAGCGCATCGACATCGGGCGGCGCATGCGGATTGATCGTCGGTAGCGCCGAGATCTTGCCCGGCCCGTAGCGCGCGAGGAGCAGGCGAAGATTGGCGTGAAAGCGTTCGGCGGCAGGCGTGTCCCCCTGACGCTGGCGCGCGTGGAGTGCGAGCGGTCCGTCGAGCGAGGTGCTGATCGCGACGTCGTCGCGGTCGAAAAGGGCGAGGATATCGTCGTCGAGCCGCTGCAAATTGGTGCAGATAACGAAGCGCGCCTCGACGGTCCGCGGAACCGCGTCGATCACCGCGGCGATGAGGTCGGTCCGAAGCGTCGGCTCGCCGCCCTGGAATTCGATCTTGATCGCGGGCGCGGTCAGCGCAGCAACGCGCGTGCGGACCGCATCGAGCGTCGCGTCGGACCAGTCGAAACCTTTCGCGCCTTCGGCGGCGCGCGACACCTGGCAATAGCTGCACGCGAGGTTGCAGCGCAGGGTGGGCACGAGGATCAGATAGTCGAGCGGTCCCGGCGCGGCGCGGCGGCGTTCGCGGGCATAAGTAAATGCGAGCCGCTCGAGCTCGGACCCGGGTAGCAGTCCGCGCGCGCGTAGCCAGGCCGCGTCGGCTTCGGTGAGCGCGCCTTCGGCGATCCGCGCGGCGAGCGCGGGTTCGCCGCGGATGAAACGGCCCGCGCGGTCGACGAGCAGCGTAGTGTCCCCGCACGGCCGCGCCCGGATCGACGTGTCCGCGCCGAGCTGACGAACATCCGTCCGCTCGGGTCTCGCAGCGGCTTCGAGACCGCCTTCCATCCTGCACCCCCTCATTGCCCTGCCGGGCGTCCCCGCCTGTCGCCTAGCATTTTGCGCCGCGCCGCGAAACCATTTGCCGCCGTTGTGCGTGCCGCTTGCCGAACGCCGTTCACCGGTCCCGTCCCGTCAGGGCGGTGCGGCGCTCGAGGCGATCGCGCAAATAGGCTTCCAGCGTCGCCGCGCCGCGCGGCGTCAGTTCGAGTTCGATGCGGCCGCGATTCTCCTCGAACCGGCGCTGCGCGACGAAGCCGGCGTCGATCAGGAGGCCGATCCAGCGCAGCGCGGTTGTCACCGCGACGGGCAGCGCGGCGTGAAGGCGCGCGAGTTCGACCGGACGGCCCCGACCATGTTCGACATAAAGGCCGAGAAGCATGTCCCAGCCCGGCTCGGACGAAAGGTCTAGCCCGAGCAGCTGTTCGCGGCGGCGGCGGGCGTCATATTCCTCGCGCGCGATCGCTGCCAGCGCGCCGGCTTCGTTGGTGATGGGGGTTTCGGTCATAACAGTCCCCTTTCGCGCATGCTGACGATTTCGCCCGCGCCGACGATCAGATGATCGAGCAGCCGCACGCCCACGGCCCCCGTCAGCCGGGCGATCTGGCGGGTGAGGGCGATGTCCTGCGGGCTCGGTTCGGCCGAACCCGAGGGATGGTTATGCGCGAGGACGACGCCATGCGCGCCGACGTCGAAGGCGCGCGCGAGCAGGCGGCGCAGGTCGCCCTCGACCCCGCCCGTCGTCCCCTCGGCGAGGATGTCGTCGGCGAGATAGCCCCACTCGTGAGTGACGAAGGTCGCGTGCAGGCATTCGGTCGCCGAGTTCGCGAGCAGCAAGCGGAGATAATCGAGAAAGGCGGGATCGCGCGTCGAGACGCGCGCGCGGCTGACCTGCTCGCGAAGGCCTGCCGAGATGAGGTCGCGCGCGGCGACGATCGCCTGGGCGAGCGGCGCGTCGCTTCCGAGCGCGCGCGCCAGATGCTCGGGCGGCGCGGCGAGCGCGCGGCCGAGCCCCCCGAAATGATCGATCAGCCGCTCTGCGGCCGCATCGGCGCGTCCCGCCGTGAAAGGCTCGAGGAGCGCCGCCACGACCGGTACGGCCCGAAGCGTTTCTGCCGGCGTGCGTGGCGCCAGAGGCCGCCCGCCAGCACGAGGAGGATGAGATAATAGGGCGCCTGGCTCATGATGGCATAGGGGATCTTGCCGATCGCCGCGCTCAGTTCGCGCGTGAAGTGCGATATGAGGGACATCAGCTGGAATGCCGCGAGCCATAAGGGATAGAGCCTGTTCGCCTTGAGCGCGACGCCGACGAAAATCGCGGCGACCGAAAAATCGAGAAAGAGATGAACCAGGTCGACCGAGGCATAAATTGCGGGTCGCGCGAAAACGCCGTGATAGACGAGTTCGCCGAGGTTCATGAAGGCGAGAGCCGCCACACAGGCCCGTTCGGGTCCGGCGCCCCATCGCCATGCCGCCAGGATCAGCAGGACAAGCGACAGGCTGTTGAAGGACCAGAGCCACCCCATCGGGGAAGACTGGACCGGCGCGGCGGCGCCGTCAATCGTCAGGCGGCCGCCTGGCGTCCTTCGCCTTCGGTCTCGACGAATGCGAGCGTGTCGTCATGACCGGGGATTCCCATGATCTCGGTCTTGTCGGCGACGAGCGCATTGTGCGAGCGGAAGATATCGTTCGTCCCGCTGATATCCGACTGGATCGCGCGGCCGAGGCGGACGATCGCTTCCTGGCCGACGTGCGGCGCGGGCATGTCCTCATTCTGGCGCGCGCGCAGGATCGAGCTCATCACGTCGAGCTTGGCGAGCAGGCTTTCGTCGGCCTTCGCCTCGGCGGCGCGGATTTGCTTCTTGATGCGCACCATATAGGCGGGCACCGGCGCATGGGTTGCGGTATCGGTCATATCATTCCCCCCGGCCAGCGGCGCTCGCGATCGCTGGCCTGTCGTTCAACGCGGAACGGGGTCGGCTATGTCCCGAGCACGGCCGTGATCGCGAAGGCTATGGCGAGGCCGAGCACAACGCTGGCGAACCCCGCGAACAGGATGAACGCGATGATTGCCCCACGGGCGAGCGTGGCATGTTTGCCGTCGAGCACCCCGGGGACGACCTGCGGCTCCTCGGGCCGGGTCCAGGGCGCGTCGATGCGAAGGGCGAGCGAGTCCTGGAAGGCACGATCGGCAGCGGGGCCGTCCTCGAGCGCTGTTTCGCCATCGCCTGCCGCCGCGGCCAGTTGTAGAATCTGCAATCCGTTATCTACACATGCCGGATCGGCGGCGGAAATCGTGGGCTGGCCGCCGATCCAGTCACGGTAACGGCGCGCAAGTTCCTGGCGCGTCACCCCGCCGAGGCGCGAGCGCAGCACTTCGATCCGGCGGTTGACCGCGGTTTCGGAGATGCCGAGCGCATATCCGATTTCCTTGCTGGTGCGGTTGTCGACGAGCAGGTCGAGAACGGCCTTCTGCCTCGCGGTGAGGAAGTCGAACGCGCCGCTTCCTGTCTCAGTCTCGTCATCCATGGGCATCTCGGACCCGGATTAACCATGTATCGGCCCGCTTCGACAAGGCGCGCGGCGTGCTTGAATGCTTACGCGCGGTGGGACAGGGCCTTCCACGGCGAACAGGCGATTCGACAAAGGGAGGGCGGAAAGGCAGGCTGCCGGAAGCGGTGCCGCGTTCGAAATAGTCTCGCATTTCCGCGTCTTCGTCTCCCTCTTCCGCGAAGATCCAGGCACGAGGCGGAGAATCCTGCGGGGCCATTGTGCGCGTCGTGAGGCCGGAACGTCCAGCATATTCACTCCGAATCGGTGCCATAATGGCACGATCTTCCGTTAGGGAATCGGCGGTATAACGGGATGCCGAAGCCTGAGCGTGCCGGGCCTCGTTCCCGCGTTGCCGGCGCCGCGCGCAGCGGCGCGGGCGGCTTGCGCTTCGTTCCAGCCCCGCGGTCCTTGCGCGGCTTGCGCCGAATTTCCTGTCTCGCCCCAAGGCCTGCCCCCTTTGGGAAGACGAACGAGCCGGGCGTATCCGCAAGCAGCGTGCGGTCAGGGCGTCCGGTCGGCGCCCCAGGGCTGTTCGGTGGGCTCGCGGTAGAGGCCGGGCCAGGCGACGCTGCGAACCTGGCGGCTCGCCTCGCCGATGTCGGCCTCGAGCCAGGTCGCATGGTCGCGGCGATCGAGCAGCGCGGGCATGATGCGATTGGGCCGAACCGGCGCGGCGGCGTCGACGAGCATGCCGGCGTAGCCGCGGACACGCGCACCGGTACGCCAGAGCCCGGCCCAGGCGAAGATCGGCGGGTCGTCGAACCCGTACCAGGTGCGCGTGCGCGCGCCGGAAACGCCGTCCGGAAGCGCGAAGCTGTCGAGGATGATCAGGCAGCGGTGCGCCGGCGCGAGGAGGCCCGAGCGGTCGGGGAGCAACTGGCGCCACCAGACGCCGGTCGGCGCGCGCCGTCGCGGCGCGGCCTCGCCGAGCGCGGGCGGCAGCCCCCATCGCATCGCCTCGATCCGCCGCGCCGCGCCCTCGCTGCGGACGACGAGACCGATGCGACCGGGCCAGAGCTCGCCCGACCAATCGGCATGCGGCGGGGGTTCGGCGTCGAACATCCGGGCGACCTCGGCGAGCGAGGTGCGGCAGCGATAGAGGGTGGGCAAGCGTCTCTCCTTCCCGGGGTCGGCGCAAGGCGGCTCGGCGGGCTATCCCCGCGCGCGCTGCGACCTTGCGCGCATTGGTGCAGCGCGGGCGTGTCGCAATCGCTGCCGCGCGCGGGGCTTGTCCCGGCGCGGTGCATCTTTGCGCTGCGCCTGCTCCAAGGCGCGCCGCGCGCGCGGATTTGGCGCGATAATGGGGCGAATAAGGTTTTCCTTGCGCGTCGGCCTTGCTAAGGGCGCAACGCCTCGCCAGCCTGCAATCCGCTGCCGCGACGAGAGGCCGGAAGGGTTTTGCATGGCATGACCGGGGATCTGGACAGGATGGACGCGCTTCGCGCGATCAGGGACCGGCTCGTCGAGCAATTGATCCTGCTCGAGCGTCTCGGCGAGACCCGCGCGGCCGCCGAGCTCAACCCCGCGATCGAGCGCCTCAATATGCTGCTCGGCGAGCCGAGCGATCCCGAAGAGATCGAACGGTTGCGGCGGAAATTCTTCATGAACTGATCGCGCGGCGCGGTGCCGCATGCGATCAGTCTTCGAAATCGTCGAAATAATCGTCGAGGCGCCGCCGCGTGTCGTCGGCGAGATGGACGTGGATGCGCCGCCCGTCGTCGGGATCGGCGATACGCACGAAGAGCCCCTCGTCGACGAGCGTCTTGATCCAGCGCAGCGCGGTCGTCGCCGGGACCGCGGCGGCGATGCAGAGGCTCGACACCGAGACCGGGCGCCTTTCATAATGGGCGGCATAGAGATCGAGCATCATGTCCCATGCGGGATCGGCGAAAAGATCGGCGGCGAAATGGCGTTCGCGCTCGCGCCGCCGGCGGATGAGGTTGCGCACGAAGCGGGCGCGGCCGGCGGTGAAGCCGCTCGGGGTTCCGAGCGGCGCGCGCGAGGGCGAAACGGCGTTCGCGCCGTACGCGCCGGTGAGGAAAGGGCTGGGCTGCGCATCGGCAGCGGGTGGGGCCGCCGCGGGCCGCGCCAGGGTTGGCGGCGTGGGGCCAGGTGGGGCCGGCCCGTCGATCGCGGCAAGAAGGCGATGGACATCGCGTTCGATCTGTTCGAGCCGCGCCTGAAGATCGTCCTGGCGGTGCTGCGTCTCGATACCGTCCCCCATGATCAGCCCTTTCCCCCGAACTGGTCACATATTTATGTCCGAAACTTATCATGGTTTCTGCGTCATTCACCTCCAAATCGGACCCCGGTCGATCGAGGGGGCGCCGCCCCATGCGTCCCCTGCGCCCCGGAATCGCCCCAGAATGGGCGGGGTTCACCGTTCGGGCGCGCAATTCCGCGCTTCGAGCGGCTGGACAATGCTGCCGATCTGGCAGCGATGGCGCGCATCATGCGGTGCCGCTTCGGCGCCGCGCCGGCTCTGCCGGTCCATCGCGGCGCCGAAGCGGATGCGATCACCGGTTGAACCGCGGTGGCTTTCGAGTCCCAGGCGCGGTTGCGAGTCGCAATCCGGACAAGGACCGCGCCGAAAGGCAGGGGACCGGCAGTGGACGGTCAGCGCGGCGTCTCGGCGAGCGCGGCGGCGATCGCTGCGAGCGCGTCGGGGTTTTCGATCGTCGGCGGGATATCGACATGCTCGCCATTGGCGAGGCGGCGGATCGCGGCGCGCAGCACCTTGCCCGAGCGGGTCTTGGGGAGCGCACCGACGCAGTGGACCTCCTTCAGCGCGGCGACCGGACCGAGCTCGCCGCGCACGAGCGCGATCACCTCCCGCGCAAGCTCATCGCCCGCCGATGCGCCCGCCTTGGTCACGGCGAAGGCGATCGGGACCATGCCCTTGATCGCATCGTCCGCGCCGATCACCGCGCATTCGGCAACCGCCGGGTGGCGCGCGATGATCTCCTCCATCTGCCCGGTCGAGAGACGATGGCCCGCGACATTGATGATGTCGTCGGTGCGCCCCATGATGTGCACGAAGCCGTCGGCGTCGATATGGCCGGCATCGCCGGTCTCGTAAAAGCCTGGAAAAGTCTCGAAAGCCCGCACGAAGCCCGCGTCATTGTTCCAGAGCGTCGCATAGCAGCCCGGCGGCAGCGGCGCGGCGATCGCGATATGGCCGCTCGCCCCGGCGGCTCGCGTCTCACCCTGGTCGCCGAGCACCGCGAAGCGGAAGCCCGGCACGGGAAAGCCCGCGCTGCCTGCGCGGCGCCGCGTGTCGCCGAGTCCGAGGCAGGTCGCCGCCGCCGGCCAGCCGAGTTCGGTCTGCCACCAATGGTCGATTACCGGCAGCCCCAGTCGCGCCTCGGCCCATTCGAGCGTATCGGGATCGGCGCGCTCGCCGGCGAGGAACATCGCGCGCAGCCGCCCGGTGCCGATACGCGCGATGAAAGCGCCGTCGGGATCCTCCTTGCGGATCGCGCGGATCGCGGTCGGCGCGGTGAAGAAGATGTCGACGTCATGCGCGGCGATCGTGCGCCAGAAAGTGCCCGCGTCGGGGGTGCCGACCGGCTTGCCCTCGAACAGGATCGTCGTGCAACCCGCGATCAGCGGGCCGTAGACGATATAGGAGTGACCGACGACCCAGCCGACGTCGGAGGCGGCCCAGAAGGTCTCGCCGGGCCTTGCGCCGTAGATGTTCGCCATCGACCAGGCGAGCGCGACGGCATGGCCGCCATTCTGGCGCACGACGCCCTTGGGCGCCCCAGTCGTCCCCGATGTGTAGAGAATGTAGAGCGGGTCGGTCGCATCGACCGGCACGCAGCGCGCGGGCTCGGCGGCGGCAAAGCACGCGCGCCAGTCGAGATCGCGGCCCTCGATCATCGCGGCTTCATGCGCGGCGCGTTGGAGCAGGACGACATGATCGACCGCATGCGCCGCGAGCGCGAGCGCCTCGTCGACGAGCGGCTTGTAGGCGACGACGCGCCCGCCCTCGATCCCGCACGAGGCGGTGAGCAGCAATTTGGGGGTGGCATCGTCGATGCGCTTGGCGAGTTCGGGCGCGGCGAAGCCGCCGAAGACGACCGAATGCACCGCGCCGAGCCGCGCGCAGGCGAGCATCGCGACCAGCGTCTCGGGGATCATCGGCATATAGAGGACGACGCGGTCGCCCTTGCCGACGCCGAGGTCCGCAAGCATCCCCGCGGTGCGCGCCACCTCGCCGAGCAGCTCGCCGAAGCTGATCCGCCGCTGCGTCCCCGTCACCGGGCTTTCGTAGATCACCGCGGTGTCATCGCCGCGTCCCGCCGCGACATGGCGATCGACCGCATTGTGGCAGCTGTTGAACGTCGCGCCCGCAAACCAGCCCGCGCCGGATACCCAGCCGCGCGTCGGCGGCTCGTCCCAGTCGATCGCTTTGGCGGCCTCGAGCCAGAAGGCATCGGGGTCGGCGAGGCTCGCCTTATAGTGGCTCTCGTATCGGTTCGTCATGCGCTCAGGCTGCGGCCATCAAATCCTCGAGCAGCTTATGGTCGAGGATCGAGGCGACGTCACCCTTGTCGTCGAGAAAGGCGACCGGGCCATAGTTGGTGAAGAGCAGCTCGGTATATTCGGGAAAAGCCGTATGCTCGTGGATGACATCGAGCGGCTCGTAGCCATAAGTGCCCTCGACCGCCTCGCCGATCCGGTAGGTCATCCGGCCCTTGATGACGAAATATTCGCCCGCGCCAAGATGGCGGTGCGGGCCGAAGAAGCTGCCGGGCTCGGCGCGGAAGAGTACCGTCCAGCGGCCGGTCTCGGCGCTCGAATAGAGGAGGGTGAAGCTAATCCCGTCGGCGAGCGTGGCCCATTTCATGTCGGCGGGAGATGTCAGGCGTTCGTCGAGCATCGGCTTTGCTTTCCTGGTTAGAAGCGGACGGAGAATTCGGCGCCATAGGTCGCGCGTTCGCCATAATAGCGCGGCACGAAACCGAAGCCGCTCGTGTCGGTCGCATCGACGATATAGGCCTTGCCGGCGACATTCTTCGCCCAGGCGGCAAGTTCCCAACCCTGGTCGGGCTTGGCGAGAGTGAAGCGCAGGTTGAGCAGGCCATAGCCTTCGCCCGAACTGATCAGCTCATCCTCGGCGTTATTGTAATATTTCTTGCCCGTGTAATTATATTCGATGCGCCAGCGCGTCTCGAAATCGCCGACGGGGATCGTCGCCTGCGCGAAGGTCGACAGCGTGAATTTCGGCGCGCCGGGCATGCGATTGCCCGAAAAATCGCGCGCGTCGCCCGTCACCGGATCGATCGCGCCCGAGAGATAGTTTTTGAACTTGGCGTCGAGCAAACCCATGTTGAGCCCGAGATCGAGCCAGTCGACCGGGAGCGCGGTCGCCTCGACCTCGATTCCCTTGATCGTCGCGTCGGCGGCATTGTCGAGCCCGAGCGTCGGCACCGCGCTGCCCGCCTGGCGGTTGACCGAGAGCACCTGCAGGTCGGTATAATCATAATAGAAAGCCGAGAGGTTGAGGCGAAGCCGCCGGTCGAAAAGCGTGCTCTTGAGGCCGATTTCATAGGAGGTCAGATATTCGGGATCGACCTGCGTGCGCTCGGCGACGCTGGTGATGATCCCGATGTTGAAGCCCCCCGCCTTGAAGCCGCGGTCGATGCTCGCATAAGCGAGAATGTCGTCGGAGACGTCGAGGTCGGCGGCGACGCGCCACGAAAAGGATTTGAAGGTGTCGCCGAGCCGCGCGAAGGGCACGAGTGGGATCGGGGTGCCATCGGGAATGTCGCGGTCGAAAAAGCCCTCGACGAGATCGGCGCGGTGCGTCGCGCGCACCTTGTCGATCGTGTAGCGCCCGCCCAAGGTCAGCCGCAGCGTCGGAAGAACCGCATAGGTCGCCTGGCCGAAGATCGCATAGGCCTTGTTCTTGCGCGTCGCGCGCGTGATCAGCGGCAGCGCTCCGTCGGCGAAGCTCAGTTCGCCGAGCAGGTCGGCATTGCTGTCGGCGTCGAGATCCTCCTGGAAATAATAGAGGCCGGCGATCGCGTTGAGCGGCCCATTGTCATAGGCGAACTGAAATTCCTGCGTGATCTGCTCGGCATCGGTGAGGAAGGTGATCTCGTCGACGCGCGTGGTGCCGCCGTCGACATCGACGCGGTTATCGACATCGCTCTTGTCGTAGCCCGAGAGCGAGCGGAATGTGAAATCGCCGAAATCCTGCGCGATACTGAGGTTGACGAAGACATTGTCGCTATAGTTGCGCGATTGTCCGTTGAAATTGAGCAGATTGGGATTGTCGGGATAAGGATCGCTGTAGCCGAAGAGGTCGGCGCCATTGATCGTGCCGACCGGCTTGTTCTCGAGATAATCGCTGCGGTCGCGCCCGCCGCCGACCGTGAGGCGGATGTCGGTGTCGGCCGACGGACGCCAGCGCAGGATCGCGCGCGCCGCCGCCTCGTCGACGTCGATCGCGCGGTCGCCGCTATAGAGGTTGAGTTTCTCGCCGTCGCGGCGGCGGACGATCCCGGCGATGCGCACCGAGAGCGTGTCGGCGAGCGGCAGGCTCGCCGCGGCCTCGGCCTCGAAGAGGTCGAAGCGCCCGTAGCCGATCCGCGCATTGCCTTCGAAACTGTCGCCCGGAAGCTTCGAGAAAAACTGGATCGCGCCGCCGGTGGTGTTCTTGCCGAACAAGGTGCCCTGCGGTCCGCGCACCACCTCGATGCGCTCGAGGTCGAAGAGCGAGAAAATCTGGCTGCCGGTCGAGGCGACCACGACATCGTCGCGGTAGATGCTGATCGGCCCGATCGAAGAGGCGTTGAAATCATTGTTGCCGACGCCGCGAATGGTGATGTTGGGCACCCCGCCGAAGGTCTTGATCTCGAGGTTCGGCACCTGGTCGCCGATCGACAGGCTGTTGGTGAAACCCGCTTCCTTGATCGCGGTGTCGTCGAAGGCGGTCACCGAAATCGGCACGTCCTGCAAATTCTGCGCGCGCTTCTGCGCGGTGACAACAATCTCCCCGATGCCGCCCTGCGCGGCGCTGCCCTGCTGGGCCTGGTCGCCGCCGCCCTGCGCGAACGCGGGCATGGCGGCAATCGCTGGAACTGCCGAAGCGGCGAGCAGCGCAGTGCGAAAGCTGGTGGACATAATCTTCCCCTCCATGGTCGCGGGCGCCCTCTGGCGGGGCATCCTGTCCGCTTGCTTCTAGGCGGGCGCCCGCGCCGGCTTCATGCGTCTGAGCGGCGCAAAATTTGGCCGAGGGCGAACCGTGCGGGCTTCGCATGATCACGGCCGAGCGCGGCCTTTGCGCCGCTATTTGTGCTGCTGCGCACCACTTCTTGGTCGAGCGCGAACCGCGTACGGTCGTGCAATTGCATCGGCCTTGCAAAAGTCATAGCTTGCGCAGCCGGAGAGGGGCAGTGCGATGCTGCTGAGCGAAGAAAGATGGACATCGGCTGCGCTGCCGCCGCCGCGCCAGCTGCCGGGTTTCCAGGAAGTGTTTGACCGCACCCATTTTCATTGGGGGCTGAGCCGCGCCGGCGACGATCCCTATCATGCGCAGCTTCGCCGCCGCGCGATCGACGATTTTGTCTTCACCGACATTGTGTGCGATCCGGTCACCGGCTACCGGACGAGGGACGACGTCAAGCGCGAGGCCGAGGATTATTTCTGCCTTCTCTATTTCGAGGAAGGCACCTGTCTGCTCCGCCAGGGGCGCAATGAATCGGTGGTACGCCGCGATACGATCGCGGTGTGGGACAGCAGCCGCGCGGCGATGTTCCAAAACAGCGACCAGCTTCACCAGCTCTCGATCATGATCCCGCACCGAATGGGCAAAACGATCGTGCCGGGGATCGAGGATATGTGCGGGCTCACGGTCGACGGCAGCGCCGGGCTCGGCGCGATCCTGCTCTCGCACCTGCGCCAGATCCACAAGACGGTCGAGACGGTCGATCCGCAGGACCGCGCCGCGGTGTTGCGCGCGACGGTCGAGCTCGTCGCCGCGGCCTTCCGCCCCGAACCCGAACGGCTCGCAGGCAGCAGCTTCCGCCGCGCGCTGCTCGGCCGCGTCCAGGACCATATCGTCGCCAATCTCGGCGACCCCGCGCTCTCGGCAGCGACGATCGCCGCCGCTTTCCGTTTCAGCCCCCGCTATCTTCATCGCCTCTTCGAAGAATTCGGGGTCACCGTCGGTACCTGGATCCGCGAACGCCGCCTGCACGCCGCGCGCAGCGACCTCGCGAGCCGCGCGATGGCGCCCTACAGGATCACCGAGATCGCGATGCGCCACGGCTTTGCCGACGCCTCGCATTTCAGTCACGCGTTTCGCGACGCGTTCGGTGTCTCGCCGCGCAGCTTCCGTCAGGAGGCGGCCGCATCCGCGGGGGCGGAGCGCGCGAGTTCGCTCCTGCCCAAATAAGCCGCCTTTCTCACGCAAGCCAGCACGCGCCGCCTCGCTTAGGTCCGGGCAAATGACCATGGGAGGCGAGCCGGAATGGGCAAGAGATTGGTTGGCAAGGTCGCGCTGGTGACCGGGGCGGCGCAAGGCATCGGCGCCGGCATCGCGCGCGCGATGGCGGCCGAAGGTGCGAGCGTGATAGCCGCCGACATCAACGGTGCGAAGGTCGAGGCGCTGGCGGCGGAGATCGGCGCATCTCCGCTCGCGCTCGACGTGACGAGCGAGGCGAGTTGGGCGGCCGCAGCCGATATGATCGCCTCGCGTTTCGCCACGCTCTCGATTCTCGTCAACAACGCCGGGGTCGAACTCGTCAAGCCGATGACCGAGCACAGCCTGACCGAATGGCGCGCGCTCATGGCGGTCAATGTCGACGGCCTTTTTCTTGGCTGCCGGACGCTGCAACCGCTGCTCGCGGCGGGCGGCGCACCCGGTGCCCCGGCGAGCGTCGTCAACATCTCCTCGATCGCGGGGCTCGTCGGCTATCCCGACCAACTTGCCTATAATACGTCGAAAGGCGCTGTGCGCCATTTGACCAAGAGCCTCGCGATCGAGTGGGCCGCGCACGGCCTTGCGATCCGCTGCAACTCGATCCACCCCGGCTGCATCCGCACCCCGATGCTCGAAATGGCAGTCGAGGGCTGGGTGCGAGCGGGCTCGATCCCCGCCGACGACCCGTGGGGCGCGGTCGCCGCGCTTTGTCCGCTGAACGCGGTCGGTGCGCCGGGCGATATCGCGATGGGCGCCGTCTATCTCGCGAGCGACGAGGCGCGCTTTGTCACCGGAATAGAGCTCGTCATCGACGGCGGGTGGGTCGCGCGATGAGCGGGGCGCCCAATATCGGCAGCGGAGCTTCGGCCGACACGGATGCGGCGAGGGGTGTTTCGGCGGGCATGGCTTCGCCGGGCGCAGCTTCGGGGGCCGCAGATTCACGCGGCGGGGCGAACCGCAGCGACCGGCTGTGGATGTATGCGACAATGGTCAAGAGCCGGCATTTCGAGGCGCTGATCAAGCCCGCCTATTTCGAAGGCAAGTCGCCGGTGTTCAATATGGCAAAGGGGCCGATCCCCGGCGAAATGCACCTCTCCGACGGACAGGAGCCGTGCGCGGTAGGGGTGTGCGCGCATCTGCGCGCCCGCGATACCGTCACCGCGACGCACCGGCCGCACCATGTCGCAATCGCGAAGGGGGTCGACCTCAATGCGATGGCAGCGGAGATTTTCGGCAAGGCGTCGGGACTGTCGGGTGGGCGCGGCGGGCATATGCACCTCTTCGATGCACGCGTGAATTTCGCCTGTTCGGGGATCATCGCGCAGGGGCTCGGCCCGGCGGTGGGCGCGGCGCTTGCGGCGAAGCTGCGCGGCGAAGATCATGTTGCGGTGGCGTTTCTGGGCGAAGGCGCGGCGAACCAGGGGGCGTTTCACGAGGCGCTCAACCTCGCTTCGGTATGGAAGGTGCCCGCCGTCTTCGTGATCGAGGACAATAGCTACGGGATTTCGGTGGCGAAGCGCGATTGCACTGCGGTCGAGCGCAATTCGGATCGCGCGGCTGCCTATGCGATGCCGGGGCATTTCGTCCCCGGCAACGATGCCGACGCGGTCCATGCGGCCGCGGGCGCGGCGATCGCACGCGCGCGGCGCGGCGAGGGGCCGTCGCTGATCGAGATCGAAACCTGCCGTCTCGAGGGCCATTTCATGGGCGACGCCGAGGGCTATCGCCCCGAAGGCGAGGTCGAGCGGCTGAAGGCGGCCGATCCGATCCCCGCCTATCGCGCGCGGCTTCTCGACGCGGGGTTCGAGGCAGCCGAACTGGACAAGGCCGAAGCCGAGGCGCGCGCGGCGGTCGATGCCGCCTTCGCCGCGGCGCGCGCCGCCGCCTATCCCGATCCCGAGGAGGCTTTCGCTCATGTCTTCGCCTGAGAATATTCCATCCGAAACGAGCGCGGCCGAAAGCATCGCATCGGCCGGTGCGGGCACGCCTGCGGCCACCGCGCGGCCCGCGCGCCGCCTCACCATCGCGCGCGCGATCGCCGAGGCGATCGGACAGGAAATGGGCCGCGATTCCGACGTCCTCGTGATGGGCGAGGATATCGCCAAGCTCGGCGGCGTGTTCGGGACGACGACGGGGCTCCTCGACAGATTCGGCGCTGAGCGCGTGCGCGACACGCCGATCTCCGAAACCGCCTTCATCGGGGCCGCGGTCGGGCTCGCCGCTTCGGGGATGAAACCCGTCGTCGAGCTGATGTTCGTCGACTTTTTCGGCGTCTGCATGGACGCGATCTACAATCTCGCCGCCAAGCAAAGCTATTTTTCGGGCGGGAATGTGACTTGCCCGATGGTGCTGATGACGAGCGTCGGCGGCGGCTATGGCGACGCCGGGCAGCACAGCCAGACGCTCTACGCGACCTTCGGGCATCTGCCGGGCCTCAAGGTCGTGATCCCGTCGAATGCCTATGACGCGAAGGGGCTGATGCTCGCGGCGATCCGCGACCCCAATCCGGTGATCTTCATGTATCACAAGGCGCTGCAGGGCATGGGCTGGCTCGGCACCGTCCAGCGCTCGATCACCGATGCGCCCGAAGGCGATTATGTCGTGCCGCTCGGCAAGGCGAAGGTCGCGCGCGAGGGGGGCGATGTGACGCTCGTCGGCTTGGGGCTCAGCGTCCATCAGGCGCTCGACGCTGCCGAGCGGCTCGTGGGCGACGGCGCGTCGGCCGAGGTGATCGATCTTGTCAGTATCGCGCCGCTCGACCGCGAGGCGGTGCGCGCTTCGGTGCGCAAGACCGGGCGGTTGCTCGTCGTCGATGACGATTATCTGAGCTATGGCGTCGGTGCCGAGGTGATCGCGAGCGTCTGCGAAGCGGGGATCGCCTTGCGCGCCGCGCCGCAGCGCATCGCCTTTCCCGACATTCCGGTGCCCTTCACCCCGGTGATGGAACATTTTGTGCTGCCGAACGCCGACAAGATCGTCGCGGCCGCGCGGGCGATGATGGAGATGACGAGCCATGACTGAGGTGACCGTCCCGACGGGGCTGTGGGACACGGGCGACGAGGCGGCAATTTCGGCGTGGCTTTATGCGGACGGCGACGCGGTCGCCGCCGGCGCGGTGATCGCCGAGATCATGGTCGAGAAATCGAGCTTCGAGCTCGTCGCGCCCGCGAGCGGCACGCTCGCCATTCTCGTCGCCGCCGAAATCCCCGTCGTGCAAGGCCAGACGGTCGCGCGTATCGCGTGACCGCTGCGAAAGCTGCGCAGGTGGCGCCCGATCTGCTGACCAGGCTCGCCGCGGCGCTCGCGCCCGGCGCGATCGTCGAGGCGGGCGCGGGGCAGGCGGCGGTCGATGCCGATGCGCTGACGCTCGCGGCGCTGCTCGCGCGGCGCGGTACGGCGGATCGAACCGGCGGCGGGCTGCGCGACAGAATCGGCGATGACACCGAAGAATGCGAAGGCGCGGGGGCGTTCGCGTGCGGCGCTTTCGAGCGCAGGGCGTTCGAGCCGGACGCCGGCGCCGCGGGCGCGACGCTGCGCCTCTGGACCAATCGCTGCTGCCTCGTCGTGCCGCGCAGCTTCGCGCAGCGCGAGCGCTTCGCCGCCGCCGCGGCGGCGAGCGATGCCGCCGGCTGGCCGGTCTTCCTGCGCGCAAGCGGCGGCAGTGCGGTCGTTCATCGCCCCGGCATCCTCAACATCAGCCTTTTCGCGGTGCGCCGTGCCGGCACGATCGACATCGCCGAGGCCTATCGGATGCTCGGCGCGCGCATCGTCGCCGCGCTTGATGTGCTCGGTGTGCCCGCGACGCTCGGCGCGGTGCCGGGCAGCTATTGCGACGGACGGTTCAACATCGTCGCTGGCGGCCGCAAGCTCGCGGGGACCGCGTGCCTGCTTCGTCCCGTCGGTGCGCGCATCGGAATGCTCGCGCACGCGATGCTCGCGGTTACCGGCGACGTCGCCGCCGATGTCGTCGCGGTGGCGCGCTTCGAAGCGGCGATGGGGCTCGCGCCTGCTTATGACGCTTGCGCGCATGTCGCGCTCGCCGAACTCATCGACGCGCGCGTCGGCGCCGGCGCCGATACGGGCGGTTGGCAGCGACCGGAAGCGGCGCCCAGCGGGAGGCGATAGAGCGCGCGCTTCCCTGCGGCGGTTTCGCCGCGCATCGGCGCAGCGGGGCAACTGACCTGGAGCATCGACGGCGAGCGCGGCGCGGTGCGCGCCGCGGCAGCGCGGGGTCAGTCGGGTTCGGCGACCGTGCCGTTGGCGCCCGGCGGCGGATCGGGGGCTGCCTCGTAGCTGCGGTTCGCCGACCAGCTTTTGATCTGCTGGTGGAGCAGCGTGTTCGCGCGCTTGAGCGCCGCGACCTCGGCCTCGAGTTCGGCCAAGCGGCGTTCGGGGGTGGTGAACAGTCCCGGTCTGACCCCGCCTGCCTTTTCGGCCTTGCGCACCCAGCGCTGCAGCGTCTGGCGCGAGCAGCCGACTTTCTCGGCGACCGCAACAATCGTCGCGCGGCGCACGATCGGATCGCTCTCGAGAAGCACGATCCGCACGGCCCATTCACAGATTTCGGGACGAAAGATCGGCGTGATGCCGGACTCGCTCATCGCCGCGCCCCGGCTGCCGGTTTCGCTCGTGTCGGCATCGCGTCCGCGCGGCGCGGACGGCCGCGGGAGCAGTGGGCACTCCCGCGGCCGGGAAGCGGGACCGCTGCGCGCCGCGCGGTCAGCAAGGAGCCGCGCGGCACGGTGCGGCGGCGCCTACCGGGGAGACAGGCGCCGCCGCTGGACCCCGAAGCGATGTCTGGACTGCTGGTCATCGCCTCCCCCTCCATAAGCCAAGACGCGCGAGGATAGGAAAAGCGCAGCCGCTGCGTCCCAACGCGCTCGCTCAATAGGCCGCGGGAAAATCCGGCTCGCCGAGATGCGCGAGCAGCGCACGCCAGCCCGCAGGCGCAACGCCATGCGCGCGGCACCAGTCGGCATCGTAGATCGTATCGGCGTAGCGGTCGCCGCCGTCGCCGCCGATCAGCACGATCGTTCCGCATTCGCCGCGCCGCGCCATCGCCTGGCCGAGGATCAGCGCCCCGATCAGATTCGTCCCGGTCGAGGGGCCGAAACCGCGACCGATACGTGCGGCGAGCCAATGCGCGCCCGCGACCGATCCCTCGTCGGCGACCGCCACCATATGGTCGATCACCGCGGGCACGAAGGAGGCGCCGACCCGCGCCCGCCCGATCCCTTCGACCACCATGCTCGGCGCGCCGGTCGCTTGCGGGTCGCCGCTCGCAAAGGCTTTGAAATAGGCCGAACCTTCGGGGTCGACGACGCACAGCCGCACCGCGCTGCAATCGGCGCGCATGCGCAAATGCCGCCCGATCGTCGCCGCGGTGCCGCCGGTACCCGCGCCAGCGACGATCCACGCGGGCGGATCGAAGCCGAGCGCTTCGAGCTGCGCGAGCAGTTCGGCGGCGATATTGTCGGTGCCGCGCCAGTCACTCGCTTCGGCGGCGCGCGAAAACTGGTCGATGAAATAGCCGCCGCGCGAGCGCGCGAGCGCCGCCGCTGTTTCGGCGAGGTCGGCGCCCGGCGGCGCCAGCGCGATCTCGCCGCCTTCGGCGCGGATCGCAGCGCGCTTCGCGGGCGCGGTCGTCGCGGGCACCACCGCGCAAAAGCCGAGCCCGAGCCGCCGCGCGAGCCAGCCTTCCGAAATCGCGGTCGATCCCGACGAGGCCTCGACGACGAGCGTGTCGGCGCCGATCGCGCCGCTCGCTATCGCGTGCGCGAAGAGCGCGCGCGCGAGCCGGTGCTTGAGGCTTCCGCTCGGATGCACGCTTTCGTCCTTGAGCAGCAGCGTGATGCCGGGGAGCTCGGGGCAGGGGAACGGAACGATCGGGGTCGTCGCGGCGCGCGCGCGTTCGGCGGCCAGCCATGCGAGCGCGTCGCACGCCCAGTGCCGCGCGGGGAGAGGCGCGGACCGCACATGGGGCGCAGATGCTATGGCCTCGGCGGGCGGCGGCGTGCGATCGGGCATCGGCGCCCACGGCGCAGGCGCGGTCGCGGCACCCGCGACGAGACGTAGCGTAACGCGCGTGGCGGGGCGGCCTTGCACAGAGGCGGCGCGCGGCGCAGCTGTCCCGATGCGTATTCGGTCCTCGCGTGCCGCCGTCTTTTCCGTCTCCATCTCCCTTGGTCGGTCCCTCGCCGATTCGGCGCTGCCGTCCCCGCCGCGCGGCGCAGCGTCCGAAACCGCGGCGCGCGCGCCACCTTCGGGCGCGTGGCGCGGCGGCCGATCGTCGCTCGCGCCTCCGCCGCTCGCCGCGCAATCGTGCGGTATATCCGCTGCGATGTGGCGCTGCACGCCGGCGTCCGCCGTCGGGTGCGACGTGGCGACGGGCGCCTCGCACGCCTCTGCTTCGGCGGCGCGGCGCGCGTTGAACTCATTGTCGATGCTCGTCATGTCCGGTCCGGCTCTTGTTCCTCGCTTCGGTTCGGGCGTTGCGGTCGCCCGGCCCCCCGCCATTGAAATGACCGCGGGCGGACGCGCCGCCCACGGTCAGGCGCCGGACGCCGACGCGGGCCTGCGCCTGGCTGTCCGGGAGCGACGACGCTTCACCCTATCGCTCACAGGGGAAGACGAACGGGACGCGGATTTTCGCAACCCGCCGCCGCGATCGCTGCGCTGCATGACCGGTGGCGGCGCGCGGCGGTGCGACAGCGATGGGCACGGTTGGGGAAGGGACGGCGCGGCAGAACGGTCGTCGTACCGCCGAGCATTGATCACGCGGCCGAACGGCGGCGCTGCGACCGCGCCGGGATCGCGGTGATGGACATATGTGGCCGATGTGCGCGGCGGAATGCGCGTGGCCGAAGGCACGCACGAAGCGGTAGGAATATGATGAGGCGGAAAAATATGTGCGCGGCCTGCGATTTTGCCGACGCTGTTCGTCTCTTCCAGAGAGCCATCGTCTTTGCGAGCGCGCCGAGCGCGCCGAGCGCGCCGAGCGCGCCGCCGCGGCTCTCGGGCCGGATGCGCGGGAAACGTCGGCGCAGCGGTCGCGGTGCAGGGGAGAGGCGGTGCGGAGCAGTGGATGGCGGGGACCAGGCAGCCGGCGGAGGCTCGGCGCGCGGCGCGGGTGGGACGGCGCCGCAGCAATCGATCGCGGACATGGCGCTGGCGCGCGCGAGACCGGCCTTGCTCCGGCCCGCTGATAATGTCAGCCTCGTGGCCATGAGCGAGGCCGACAGCGACGAGGCGGCCGAGCCGGGCGCCGGTGCGCCCCCGCTCGGCGACGCCTATCGCGCCCATTGGGCGGGGCTCGTCGGCTATGTGCTGCGCAATTTCGGGGCGGGGCCGCCCGATCCCGAGGATATCGCGCAGCAGGCCTTCGTCCGGCTTTCGGGCGTCTCGGCGGCGGTCGACAATATCGGCTCTTTTCTGCGCAAAACCGCGCGCAATCTCGTGATCGACCATTATCGCGGCGCGCAGCGCACGGTTAATATTCTCAAAACCGTGTCGATTTTGGAAGAAAATTATACTGATCACAGCCCCGAAGACGTCTTGTTGTCGAAAGAGGAGTTGAATGCGTTGAACGGCGTTATCGCCACCCTGCCCGCGAAAGAGCGCGTCGCGCTGCTGATGCACCGCATCGACGGCGCTTCTTTCGTCGAGATCGCCGACCATCTCGGCGTCTCGCATTCGGGCGCGCGCCTCCTCGTCGCGCGCGCCTTCGAGCGCTGCGCCGCCGCGATGGAGGCAAGGCCATGAGCACGCTCATCCCGTTCGAACCCCGCCGCCCGGTCGATGCGGTCGCGCGCGACTGGGTGTTGCGCCTGTCCCAATCCGACGACGCTGACCTCACCGCGGCCTGCGCTGCGTGGCGCGACGCCGATCCCGCGCACGATGCGGCGTTCTGGCGTGCCTGGACGCTCTGGCAGGCGGCGGGGCAGGTGCCGCTCGCTGCATCCGAGGCATGGCGCGCCGAGGCGGCGGCCTTGCGCGCCCAGCGCGCGCGCGCGGGCGAGACCGGCGTTGATGGCGCGGTCGACGCGCCGCCTTTCGAAGCGGGAGCATTCGAAGCCGGAGCATTCGACGAAGCGACGGTCGCTGGCGCGGCGTTCGAAGCGAGCACCCGCGAGGCGGGCGCGGACGAGGCGGGCGCGGGCGCGGCGAGGGCAGGCGAGGTTGCCACCTTTGCAGCCGATGCTGGCGTCTCCGGCGCTCGTCGCGCTGGAGCCGCAGCGGAAGGCATGCCGGCGCACGGCGATGCGCGCAAAACCCGGCCGCACCTCCGCTGGTTCGCGCTTCCTGCCGGACTCGCTGCCTCAATCGCCGCGCTCGTCACCATCTGGGGCGGCGACCCCGCGCCTACGCTCGAGGTCGCGACGCGCGTCGCCGAGACGCGGACCGTCGCGCTCGCCGACGGGTCGCGGGTCACCGTCGGCGGCAAGTCCGACATCAAGGCCTATATCGATGCCGACACCAAGGAACGGCGCGTGCGGCTCGAAGAGGGCCAGGCCTTTTTCGAAGTCGCGCACGATCCCTCGCGACCGTTCAAGGTCATCGCCGGCGATGCCGAAATCACCGTGCGCGGCACCAAATTCGACGTCCGACGCGTGGGCGACGATGTCGAGGTCAATGTTCTCGAAGGCCGCGTCGAGGTGCGCCGCCGCGGTGTCCTGACCTTCCTCGGCGCTGGCGGTCCCGATGCGGTGCTCGTCGCGGGGCAGAAAAGCGAGCTCAGGCCCCAGGCGAGCGCGTTCGCCGCCGCCGAGCCCGCGGCGGCGGTCGCGGGCGAATGGCGGAGCGGGCGGCTCTTCTACGCCGATGCGCCGCTCGCCGACATCGTCGCCGACGCGCGCCGCTATTCGGCGCGGCGCATCGAAATCGCCTCGCCCGCGATCGGTGCGATGCCGCTCACCATCTCCTACCGCGCCGGCGACATCGCCGCGCTCTCCGCGTCGATCGAGGATGCGCTGCCCGTGCGCGTCGAGAGCCGCAACGACGGATTGCTGATCGTGCCTGCGGGCGAAAATTGATCGGCTGCGTCACGCAGCGGTAAAAAAAGTGCAAAATGCGCTGCGATCCGGCGGCGCCCGTTCGTCCATTTGATGAGGCTCGAATGGCCTTGTGCATGTCAAAATTGGGGGACTTTATGGCTCGGGGCAAAAATATGATGACGGCGCTGATGGTGGGGACCGCCACGCTGTCGATGGTTGCGGCGGCGGTGGCGCCCGCGTCGGCGCAGGCGGCGAGCGCCAATTACCAGATCGCCAGCCAGCCGCTCGGCCAGGCGCTGATGCAGCTCTCACGCCAGGCGAATGTCGATATTGTCGCGCCTGCCAGGCTGACCCGCGGGCGCACTGCGGGCGCGGTCGCGGCCGAGAGCGTCGATGCGGCGCTGCGCCAGATGCTCGCGGGCACCGGCTTGAGCTATAAGGCGAACGGCAGGCGTTATGTGATCCAGGCGGGAAGCGGCAGCAGCGCTGGCGCGATGCAGGCGAGCCCCGCGTCGAATGATGGTGAATCAAAAAAGTCATCGTCATCTGGGAACTCAGGCTCGGCGCCGGTGGCTGAGCCGGTTGATCGACCAGATCAAAAAAGCGGGAGCGAGGAGATTGTCGTCACGGGAAGCCACATCAGGGGCTCGGCGCCCGCCGGCGCGAACCTGATCGTGCTTGACCGCAAGGATCTCGACCAGGCCGGGCGCGGGACATTGGCAGAAGCGATTCAGATCGTTCCGCAGCTACACGGTGGTGGCCGTAATGACTCAAGTAGCCGCTCGGGCCCGGGTGGTGCGCCAAACAGCTTTGGAGACAACGGTGCCTATGGTGCCGCAAGCTTAAATCTGCGCGGTCTCGGAGTCGAAGAGACGCTCACGCTGGTGAACGGCCGTCGTTTAGCCCCTGCAGGATTTTACGGCGCGTTTGCTGACATTTCTGGGTTGCCTATGGCGGCCGTTGAAAGAGTTGAGATCCTCGCCGACGGCGCATCGGCGACCTACGGCGCAGATGCGGTGGCTGGCGTCGTGAACATTATCATGGATCGGCGCTTTAAAGGAGTGGAGTCCACGCTCAGGGCGGGACTGGAAACTCGCAGCGGGCAGCCTGAGTTGCAGGCGAACCAGACGGTGGGCTGGGCGTTCGACCGAGGAAATGTCCTGATCGCTGCTGACTATTTCAGGCGAGACGGCATCACTGCTGAAGGACGGCCTTATGCGGCATCTGCTGACCTACGAGAGTTTGGCGGCAGCGACCATCGACTACCATATTGCAACCCAGGCAATATCGTATCTCCGGCTGGCTTAGCAGGAGCCATCCCAGCTGGTCAGGACGGTACATCGCTAACCGTCGATCAAATACTCACTGGTCAGACAAATCAATGTGACATCTACGGCACCGACAGTCACCTTATCCCCGAAACAAAAAAGGGAAGCCTTTATCTTAGCAGCTCCTACGACATTTCGGACCGGTTGAGGCTCAGTGCCGATCTCATCGGCACTGTCCGTCATTCAAAAACGATTCAATACTATCATCCTTTATTCTTCATTTCGGTACCCGTTACGAATGCCTATCGGCAAATGAATGGATTGAGCGGTAATGATTACCCATTGAATTCGACGATAGTGATGAACTATCTTCTAACCGAGCTCGATCCAATAACGCTGAATACCGGCACAAGATCGTTTATAGGCGCTCTCAACGCCGAATATCACGTAGGCAGTGACTGGTTCGTCAGCCTCGGCGGCAGCTATGGTCGGTATCATGACAGAACGAAAACTCGCTCAATAGATACAAGGAGTGCCGCCGCGGGCGGCACGGTGAACTCAGCATTGGCGAGCAGTGATCCGGCGACCGCGTTCAATCCCTTCGGCGACGGGAGCACGAACAGCCGATCTTTAGTCGATAGCTTCTTGTATGACTCGCATTCCATACAAGATAGTTCGCATCGCTCATTGAATATCGGTTTGAATGGGTCAGTGATCAATCTGCGAGGCGGTCCAGTGAAGCTCGCGATCGGCGCTGATTTCCGTCGGGAGAAGCTCGAATTCAAGTCGCGTCTGTTCTATGCGAACCTTGCACCGGGGTTCCAGGAAAGGGCGAGTACCTCGGGACGTAGCGTAAGTGCGGTATTTGGAGAACTTTTCTTCCCGGTTTTCTCGGAGCGCAATGCGATACCGGGCGCGCGGCGGCTAAGCCTTTCGCTTTCCGGCCGCTACGATCAATATTCTGATTTCGGAAGCACCTTCAACCCCAAGGCGGGCGTCACCTGGACCCCCATAAGAGGCTTAACGTTCAAGGGAAGTTACGGAACATCATTCAAGGCTCCGCTTCTCCCGACGCTCAATGGCGATGTTGTGGCATTCAACGCATCCTACGCTTCGGTACCGGGTGCACCAGACTTGGATGGAGACGGATATGTCTCTATCTTAACTATAGGCGGTGCTAATCCGGACCTTGGACCTGAGGAAGGGAAGAGCTGGACGCTTGGTCTAGAAATCGAGCCAGCCGCCATTCCGGGTCTCCGTTTCCATTCAACTTACTTCAATCTTCGATTTGATGGTCGCTTCGCTCAGGCGGCGGTAGCCGAACGTGTCATTGCGGACCCAGCATCATACCAAGGAATCGCGTATTTCCCACACCCATCTCTATCTGAAATAGAACAACGCCTGTTATCGGTCGATAGAGTGAGCGGCGTAATCCCCCCATTGGAAACGATAGAAGCAATACTGGACTCGCGGACGCTCAACTTTGCCGCGCAAGTGATGGACGGTATAGACGCTGGCGCAAGTTACGAAATGGACGTCGAGGATGGAATCTTTCAGATCGACGGCCAGGTGAGCTATCTGTCGCGATATAGTTCGCGACTTGGCGAAAGCGTCACCAAAGCCAGCTACCTCAACAATATTGGGTTGCCTGCTCGCTGGAAGGCTCGCGCTGGCCTTGGATGGTCCGGGAATAGGTTCAGCTTGAATGTATGGCTGAACCACGTCGGGAGCTATCGAAATAAGCTTGTTTCGTCCCCTGAACGCGTTGATTCCTATACCACCGTCGACCTGACTGCGAATGCCGAGGTTAGTGACGACATCTCTCTATCGGCCTACATAACGAATCTGTTCGACGAGCCCCCCCCTTTTGTTGACTTCTCGGCGGGATACGATGGAGCGAACGCGGATCCCTATGGGCGGAGAATCGCATTTCAGTTGACCAAGCGTTGGTAGCTGACGTGCGAGAGAATCAGCGGATGTCTGAGTTCGAGGTTCGCTCGGACTTCTATTCACACAAGGGCCGCGCCACTACCAGTTTGTTGCGGAGCGGGCATAACTCCAGCCCTAATCGAAGGTCACATGCCCTCATTCGACGTCTATTTGGACGGGCCCGATACTCAATATTACGGGAGTACAGAATGGCAATTAGACAATGGCATACTCTTCTCTGCATGTGCTCCGTAATGCTTGTGACTAGCGCAAGTGCGGCGCCTCTGGAGACGAAGCGTGCATTCACTGTTGATGACGCCTTCGAGCAGGCGCAACTCTATGACGTTTTGCCACGGCGGGATCCCAGATCCGGCAGGCCTTTCCTTTTCAGCGCGGACGGGAGGAGAGTGTTCTTCATAGTCGGTCGTGGAGACGCAAAACTAAAAACATACCACTTTAATCTGATCACGTATAATATCGATGATATTAGGCGGTTCGCAAACGGTCACCTAGGCCGCACTCCATCATCTAAGGTAGTGCTAAGCGTCGACGATCCGCGAAAGACAATCTGGGACAATGTAAGATCATCGGCGGGCATTAAGAACGTAACAGAGATCGCCCAGGATAAGCTGCTGATGCTTGCCACCGACCAAAAGGGCATCCATCAGGTGTTCATCGCGGACATTGCTTCGGGAGACGTTCGCAAACTAACGTCGGAGAAAAGTCGGGTCCTAGATTATGTCTATCTGAATGGCCAGGACAAGATTCTCTATACAACTCCGGACACTTCCTCACGCAGTACTCACTGTAAGAAGAGGACGGGCTTTCCTGTGAGGGACATGACACTCTACGATGCCATTTGCTTCAGAGACGGCTCTTCCTTTTACGAGGTCCGTCAACGAGGCGACCCTGATCCGGGGTTTGCCGTTCTTCACAGTCTGTCTCTCAGTTCGGGTGCGAAGGCCGTCGAAGTTGCATCCGGAATTTCGTTAGACGGTCAGCTCTCCGATATTGTCCTTTCACCTCAGGGCGATAGAGCCATTCTTCGGCTTCGAGCAAAGCAGCCTCCAGCGGAGTTCGCGGAAGCCTTTTTCGCTTCTCGCACTTACAAGGAGAGTCTTGCGCGATTTCCTGGTGTTGATCAGGATGTTGTGAAGCCGAGAACGAGGTACCGATACTACGGAATACTCGATTTCGAAAACGGCCGTCTGCGCGCTTTGCATGAATTCCTGCCTACTGAGATGCCTCCAGAAGCGGCACCCGACCGGCTCCGAGGGAACGGTCAACCTGCCTGGCTTAGCGAAAGCCAATTATTTCTGCCTGCTGTCGAGAAGCTGGGAGACGGCGTCGGTGGCTTCAATATCCAGATCACGGCCTACGGCTATGAGGCAACGTCGGCAACTCGCCCGAGTGGTCAGCAAGCGCGTAACTTAACAGCGCTCGCTGATGACGGTTCCACGCAGCGCTGCATCGACTTTCCAGTTCGGCAGGGTATGCCGCAGGATGGCCTTCCCCTATGCTATATAGAACGTCCCGCCTCCAATGTCAGGTTAGTGTTAGACCAATCTGCCGATCGGCCCCCAACGGTCATAGCAGAGGACACTAAGACCGGGGCGAAGAGGGCGCTGTTCCGTCTGAATCCACAGTTTGACCGCTTCACCTTTGGGTCAGTTGAAGTACTTAGGTGGTCTGATAAAGACGGGCAAGAATGGACTGCCGGTCTAGTGCTTCCGCCCAACTATAGGCCGGGTCATCGTTACCCCCTTGTGATTCAGCCTTCCTACTTCTTTCCCGATCACTTTTTGGTGGATGGCCCTCCCATCGATGCCCCACCCTATGCGGCCCAGGCATTAGCGAATAAAGGTATTATCGTGTTGCAGGTTGGGATAGCTTATAAAGGCGGATATGATAGGTCGCGTGCGGAGCTGATAGCAAATTTGGAGAAGGCTATCGAAGCACTCAACCAGCGCAACTTAATCGACCTCGATCGCATCGGAATGACCGGGTTTAGCGCGATGGGGCGGCTCACTTTCACAATGGCTCTGTATTCAAAATATGCTCTCGCTGCAGTCATTATCTCGGACTCTGCGAGCCCGACAATAACGGGGTATACTTTTGCTCATGGCTTAGAATACCCTGGCATGTTGGACGTCGAATGGGCGATGTGCGATACCAAGCCATGGGGAAGCGGTATTCGCCGGTGGGTTAGCCAGAACCCATTTTTTCACTTGGATAGCTTAAAGTCTGCGGTGTTGATCACGACAAGCGAGGCCTTTATCACGGATTGGTGGGACGCCTACGCGGGAATGCGGCGTTTGAAGAAGCCCGTCGAACTCTATTTTCATACTTCGGGCGGCCATCCCATTTTGCGTGCTGATTCCGCACTGGCTGATTACCAATTGACGATCGATTGGTATGACTTCTGGTTGAACGACAGGGAATCTGACGATCCAGAAAAGGCTGAGCAGTATAAATATTGGCGCGAGTTACGTCGACGCAAGAGAGTGGCGGAGGCGGGCAGCCCACCGGCACCATCTCTCAATTTGCTTCGCTGTTCGAAGGAGCCACATTAAGCAGGACCGTACGATGCTTGATATGGGGTTCTATTTGATACTGTCTGACGGCATATGACCTAACTACAATTGCTCAACAGATTAACTCGGAGCGACCTCCGATTAACTCGGAGCGACCTCCGAAGGCGAGTAAGCGGAGGCGTGACCCGTAACCGACCGATTGAGGCCGCCTGCCGAGGATTGATGTGAGTGGGTAAGAGACGTCCATAAGGGCGTCGTTATGGACGTCCTGTACGAGAGCGAGGGACGGACGGTGGAGATTTTGGGCCGGGAACGGCGGCGGCGATGGAGTGAAGCGGAGAAGCTGGAGATTCTGGCGGCGGTGGAGGCGCGCGGCGAGACGCTCGCGCGCGTTGCCCGGCGCTACGATGTGTCGCGGAGCCAGATTTA
>Ga0180222_1000818_pt1 | contig 39427 bp, 36 predicted proteins | sample eDN5th37CKraftOP_FD_151336 | JGI IMG/M metagenome (GOLD analysis project Ga0180222, IMG submission 151336) | Enriched Organic Plus compost microbial communities from Emeryville, California, USA - eDNA 5th pass 37_C Kraft OP (version 2) (version 2) ...
GACGCGCACCGCGCCTTCGCCGAGGCGATGGCGCGCGTCATGGCGGAGGACGAGCCGGAGCGGTTCGTCGCCAACATGTCCAAGGCCAAGCGGCGCGGAAAGATCTTTGTCGACTACTTGCGCAACCAGCGCGGCGCCACCGCGATCGCGCCCTATTCGACACGCTCGCGCCGCGGCGCCTACGTCGCGTTCCCCGTGTCGTGGGACGCGCTGGGGCGGCTCAAGGACGCGCACCCGGCGAACGTGGAGAACGCCGCCGCCAAGATCGCGCGGTCGAAGGAACCGTGGCCGGGCTACGGCGACGTGCGGCAGGCGCTGCCGCTCGGCAAGCTCAAGGCGCAGATCGGGTTGTGACGGCCGGACTTGGCGCGGACTTGGCGCGGACTTGGCGCTGGCTTGATCGCCGCCTTGCGCCATGCTAGGAACAAAAAGAGAACATATATGTCGTGCCGGCGCAGCGCGACCCATCGCCGATGTTCCGGGGGAAAAGCTGCGAGAGCGCTTGCCGGGGCGGGGCCGCGCACTAGGTTGAGGCGCAACAGGAGAGTGTCATGGCAGGGTCGGTCAACAAGGTCATTCTGGTCGGAAATCTGGGTGCGGATCCGGAGGTCCGGCGCACGCAGGATGGCCGTCCGATCGTGAACCTGCGGGTGGCGACCTCCGACACCTGGCGCGACAAGGCCACCGGCGAACGCAAGGAGCGCACCGAGTGGCACCGCGTGGTGATCTTCAGCGAGGGCCTCGCCAAAGTCGCCGAGCAGTACCTCAAGAAGGGCTCGAAGGTTTACCTCGAAGGCCAGCTCCAGACCCGCAAATGGCAGGACAAGGACGGCCAGGACCGCTACTCGACCGAGGTCGTGCTGCAAGGCTTCAACTCGACGCTCACGATGCTTGACGGCCGCGGCGGCGGGGGAGGCGGCGGCGATTATGCCGACGACGGCGGCTCCGACTTCGGCTCGCCGGGCGTGAGCGGCGGGCGCGGACGCCAGCCCGCGATGGCCGGGGGCGGACCCAAGCGCGGCGGCGGCGACATGGACGACGAGATCCCGTTCTGATCGAGCGGGTCTGAGAACAGTCTGCCGGGCGGGTGTCTGATCCGGCGTACTCTCATCTCTCTCCAAAGCTGTCGTTCAAAGCTGACGCCGCATCCCGGTCGCGGGCCGGAGGGGCACTCATCTCTCTCCCAAGCTGTCATGGCGGCGAAGACGGCGTCTGAGCCATCACGGCCATCTTGATCATCTTGGTCACGTTGATCAGGCTGATGGCGCCCGTGCGACTGTTGCTCGTCGTGGCTGGAGGCCGTCCATGACTCTCGCGCCGCTGCTCAGCGCTTCGCCGGTCGTGCAGGTCCACACTTACGCGGCCATCGCCGCCTTCGCGCTCGGGCTCGTGCAATTCGCCGCGCCCAAAGGCACGCTGCCGCACCGTGCGATCGGCTGGACCTGGGTGCTGCTGCTGGCGGTGATCGCGGTCTCCTCGTTCTGGATCCACGGGATCCGCATGGTCGGGCCGTTCAGCCCGATCCATCTCCTCTCGATCTTCGTGCTGGTGATGCTGCCGCTGGCGGTGCTGCATGCGCGTCGCCACCGGGTCGCCGCGCACCGCAAGGCGATGACCGGCATCTTCCTGGGTGCGCTCATCGTGGCCGGCGTCTTCACGCTGGTGCCAGGCCGCGTGATGCACGCGGTGGTGTTCGGCGGCTGATGCCGCCGTTCTGCCCCGACGCCGGAACCGCGCGCGTCCTCGGACATTAGTCGCGCGAGGCGGCAACGGCCGCGCACCATATCCGGAGGATTTCCATGAAGACGCTCGCCCTCGCGGCGGCATGCGCGCTCATTGCCGCGCCGGCCTTCGCCCAGTCATCGATGCCGTCCGGCGGCCAGAAGCCGGCACCGCGCGCCAACCAGGCGCAGCAGCCGATGGGAGGACCGGCGACGTCGGGCGTCGCCAGCTCCCCCGCCACCGCCGATTTCGTAAAGAAGGCCGCGATCAGCGACATGTTCGAGATCCAGTCCAGCAAGCTCGCGCAGCAGAAGGCGGATGCGCAGAGCAAGCGCTTCGCCGGCGACATGGTGAAGGATCACTCCAAGACCACCAGCGAGCTCAAGTCGCTGGTGCAAAAAGGTGGCGTGCAGGCCCAGCTTCCGACGGCGCTCGATGCCGAGCATCAGCAGAAGCTCGACCAGCTCAAGAGCGCGAGCGGTGCGGACTTCGACCGCATGTACGATACGATGCAGAAGCAGGCGCATCAGGACGCGGTCGCGATGTTCCAGTCCTATGCGGCCAACGGCGACAATCCGCAGCTCAAGCGCTGGGCGGCCAAGACGCTGCCGCACCTGCAGAACCACCTGAAGAAGGCCGACAATCTCAAGTAATCCGGCTCAAGCCGCCGGACTTGCCGCTATCTTTCAGGGCGCGCGGTCGCAGGCCGCGCGCCTTTCGTTTGCGGAGGCTAGTGCCAGATCGCTCTTACGCCGTTGACCACGTACTGCACGGCGAGCGCGGCGAGGATGATCCCGAGCAGCCGCGACAGCACGATCTGGCCGGTGACGCCCAGCACGCGCTTGATCGGCGCAGCGAACAGGAAGCCCACCATAGTCAGCCCGCAGACCACGACGATGACGCCGATCAGCGCCGCCAGCATGGCGGGATCGCGGGCCAAGCCCGCGAGCAGGACGGTCGCGGCGATCGCGCCCGGCCCGGCCATCAGGGGGATGGCGAGCGGGAACGCGGCGAGGTGCGGGATGTGCTCCTCGACCGCCTGCTCGGTGGTCTTGGTGTCGCGCTCGCTGCGCGCGCCATAGACCATCTCGGCGCCGATCCAGAACAGCAGCAGCCCGCCGGCAATCTCGAAGGCGGGCAGCGAGATGCCCAGCCGCCGCAGCAGGGCGTCCCCCGCGAGGGCGGCCCCGATCAGGATCGTGGCCGCGATGAAGCACGCGCGCACGCCCACCGCTCGCCGCGCCTTCGGCGGCAGGTCGGCGGTGACGCCGACGAAGATCGGGGCGAGGCCGACCGGATCGACGATGATCGCCAGCGTCACGAAGGCCGAGATGACGTATTCGATCAGCATGACTGGAGGTATTCCCACGTCCCGCCATGCGTCAACGACCAAGGCCGAGGCGGGGTTCGCCGGCGGGTCCGCCGGCCTAGCCGAATGGTCCATAAAGCCTTGAAAAAAGGCGAAAAAACAGGCCGTTCCAGTGGCCAATTCGAGTGGCAATGCCTAACTAAATCAGGTATCACCACAGTCAAAATCACCTACAGATTCGCGGGTCCATTCATTGGCTGACGACGACAATAACCAACCCCCGGCCGAGGGCAGCCCCTCCGACATCCGTCCGGTCTCGATCGTCGAGGAGATGAAACGCTCCTACCTCGATTACGCCATGAGCGTGATCGTGGCGCGCGCGCTCCCGGACGCGCGCGACGGGCTCAAGCCCGTGCATCGCCGCATCCTCTATTCGATGCACGAGAACGGGCACACGCCCGACAAGAAGTACGTGAAGTCGGCGCGCGTCGTCGGCGACGTGATGGGTAAATACCATCCGCACGGTGACCAGGCGATCTACGACGCGCTCGTGCGCATGGCGCAGGACTTCTCCATGCGCCTGACCCTGATCGACGGTCAGGGCAATTTCGGTTCGGTCGACGGCGATCCGCCGGCGGCGATGCGCTACACCGAGTGCCGCCTGGCGCGGCCCGCGATGTCGCTGCTCGAGGACATCGACAAAGACACGGTCGACTTCCAGCCGAACTACGACGGCAACGAGAAGGAGCCGGTGGTCCTGCCGGCGCGCTTTCCCAACCTGCTCGTCAACGGCGCCGGCGGCATTGCGGTCGGGATGGCGACCAACATCCCGCCGCACAATCTCGGCGAGATCATCGACGCCTGCATCGCCCTCATCGACAATCCCGCGCTCGGCATCGACGACCTGATCCAGATCGTGCCCGGCCCGGACTTCCCGACCGGCGGCATCATCCTCGGCCGCCAGGGCATCCGCGCGGCCTATCACCTTGGCCGTGGCTCGATCGTCATGCGCGGCAAGGTCGCGTTCGAGACCTTGCGCAAGGAGCGCGAGGCGATCGTCATCACCGAGATTCCCTACCAGGTGAACAAGGCGGCGATGGTCGAGCGCATTGCCGAACTGGTGAAGGAGAAGAAGATCGACGGCATCGCCGACTTGCGCGACGAGTCCGACCGCGAAGGCTACCGCGTCGTGATCGAGCTGCGCCGGGACGCCGAGCGTGAGGTCGTGCTCAACCAGCTTTATCGTTTCACTCCGCTGCAATCGAGCTTCGGCGCCAACATGGTGGCGCTCGACAGCGGCCGCCCGCAGGTCATGACGCTCAAGGACCTGCTCACCGCCTTCATCCACTTCCGCGAGGAGGTGGTGAAGCGGCGCGCGAAGTTCCTGCTCGCCAAGGCGCGCGATCGCGCGCATGTGCTGGTCGGCCTTGCCATTGCGGTGGCGAACATCGACGAGGTTATCCGCCTCATCCGCGCGTCCAAGGATGCCAACGAGGCGCGCGAGGCGCTGATGGGCCGCGAATGGCCGGCACGTGATGTCGAGGCGCTACTGGCGCTGATCGACGACCCGCGCCATCGCATCACCGAGGCCGGCAACTACCGCCTGTCGGCGGAGCAGGCGAGGGCCATCCTCGACCTGCGGCTGCAGCGCCTCACCGCCCTCGGGCGCGACGAGATCAAGGAGGAACTCGACAAGCTCGCCGCCGAGATCACCGACTATCTCGAAACGCTGCGCTCACGCGCGCGCATCCAGGCGATCGTCAAGGACGAACTCACCAAGGTGCGCGACGAGTACGCGACGCCGCGTCGGACCCAGATCGTCGACCAGGAAGGCGAAATCGAGGACGAGGACCTGATCGACAACCTCGACATGGTCGTCACGGTCTCTCACCTCGGCTATGTCAAGCGCGTGCCGCTCTCGACCTATCGCGCGCAGCGCCGAGGCGGCAAGGGCCGCGCCGGCATGCAGACGCGGGAGGAGGATTTCGTCACCAAGCTGTTCCGCGCCAAGAATCTCACGCCCGTGCTGTTCTTCTCTTCGCGCGGACAGGTCTACAAGGAAAAGGTCTGGCGGCTGCCCGAGGCGAGTCCGCAGGCGCGCGGCAAGGCCCTCATCAACATCCTGCCGCTCGAGCAGGGCGAGCGCATCACCACGATCATGCCGCTCCCGGAGGACGAGAAGAGCTGGGACAAGCTCGACGTGATGTTCGCGACTGCCCGCGGCACCGTGCGGCGAAACAAGCTGTCGGATTTCGCCGACGTGCGCCGCTCGGGCATCATCGCGATGAAGCTCGCCGAGGGCGACACCATCGTCGACGTCGAGATCTGCACCGACAAGGACGACGTGCTGCTCACGAGTGCGGCGGGCCAGTGCATCCGCTTCCCGGTCGACGAGGTGCGCGTGTTCCAGGGACGCACGTCCGCTGGGGTGCGCGGCATCAACCTGGAGGAGGGCGACAAGGTGATCTCCATGTCGATCCTCCGGCACGTCGACGTCACCGCCGACGAACGTGCCGCCTATCTCAAGCGGGCGAGCGCCGTGCGTCGCGGCGGGGCCGAGGACGAACCGGAGACCGAGGAGGGCGCCAGCGCGATCGAACTCGGCGAGAAGCGCTACGTCGATCTCTCGGCGGCCGAGCAGTTCGTGCTGACGATCTCCGAGAACGGCTACGGCAAGCGCACCTCGAGCTACGAATACCGCGCGACCGGACGCGGCGGCAAAGGCATCGTCGCTATTGCAGTGACCCCGCGTAACGGTCGCGTGGTGGCCTCGTTCCCGGTCGAGGAGACGGACCAGATCATGCTGGTGACCAACGCCGGGCAGCTCATCCGCTGCCCGGTCGACGGCATCCGCATTGCGGGACGTTCGACCCAGGGCGTGATCGTGCTCGACACCGCGGAGGACGAACACGTCGTCTCGGTCGAGCGTATCAGCGAAGAGGGCGGGGACGGCGAGTAAGGCGCAGCCCCGGATCGTGTCCGGGGCTGGATGACGCGCTGGTCAGCGGTTGTCCGTGCTGACCACGCGGACGCTCTTGGCTTCGCGCGAGGGACCGACCCGATTGCGCAGACAGCCCGCCTCGTAATACGGCCAACTCGCCTGCGAGCAGGACGGTCCATAATTCTTCGCGTCGAGCCGATCGCCCTTGGCGATGATCGGCGTGGAACGGGCCTCGCTGGAGCTCGCGGTGGAGATCAGCACTGCTGCGCCGCCAATCAACACAGCCGCGACGCCTGCCGCAAAAAGCTTGTTCATGACTGCACCCTGTCTGCGACCCTGTTCATCTCGTGGCCCGCCTGGGCCTTTTGTTGAGCGCATAGTCTCACGCTCTGGTATTGTGATCCGTGATGTAGGTCACAACTTTCCAAAACTCTTTAAGACGTTGATTAAAATTAGAAATTCCTGTCGATCCCCTACGCGGGTAAGGGTTCGGCTTGCGGCCCGCAGCCGCGCGGGCTAGGACCGCCTCATGCCGCAATCCTCCTCGCGAACCGCGCTCTACGCCGGGACGTTCGATCCCGTGACCAACGGCCATCTCGATGTGGTGCGGCAGGCCGCGCGGCTGGCGGACAAACTCGTCTGCGCCATCGGCGTGCACGCTGGAAAGACGCCGCTGTTCACCGCCGACGAGCGGCTGGCGATGCTCGAAGAGGCGGCGGGGCCACTCGTGCGGGCGGCAGGCTGCGCGTTCGCCTGCATCACCTTCGATGGGCTGGTCGTGACCGCGGCACAGAAGGCCGGCGCTGGGCTGTTGATTCGCGGCCTGCGCGACGCCACCGATTTCGACTACGAGATGCAGATGGCGGGCATGAATGCCACCCTGGCCGCGGACGTGCAGACGGTGTTTTTGCCGGCCTCACCCGCGGCGCGCCCGATCACGGCCACGTTGGTGCGGCAGATAGCCGGCATGGGCGGCGACGTCTCGGCCTTCGTGCCGGCCGGCGTCGCCGCGCGGCTCAAGCAGAGGTTCGCGGCCAAGGCTGGCCACTGACCATCGGTGTCGGCCTCTCGATCAGGAAAGCTTTCACTCGAACCGCTGCAAGGAGCGTCATGAAGATTCGTCGTTTCGCCATTTCGCTGGGCGTGGTCCTGGCGCTTGCCGGCGCCAGCACGCAGGCGTCGGCGCAGGCCACGCTGGCCAACCCGGCCTCGCTCAACGAGAAGGCCCCGGCCACCTACAAGGTCAAGCTCGACACCAGCAAGGGGCCGGTGGTGATCCAGGTCAACCGCGCGTGGGCGCCGAACGGCGCCGACCGCTTCTACAACCTCGTCAAGAACGGGTTTTACGACAACGTGCGGTTCTTCCGCGTGATCAGCGACTTCATGGTGCAGTTCGGCATCAATGGCGATCCCCGCGTCCAGGCCAACTGGCGCACGGCGAACATCCCGGACGATCCGGTAACCCAGAGCAACAAGCGTGGCACCATCACCTTCGCGACGGCGGGTCCGAACACACGCACGAGCCAGGTGTTCATCAATTTTCGCGACAACACCGGGCTCGATCGCCAGGGCTTTGCGCCGTTCGGTACGGTGGTCTCCGGGATGGAGGTCGTGGACAAGCTCCATGCCGGCTACGGCGAGGGCGCGCCACGCGGCCGTGGTCCCGATCAGGGCCGCATCCAGCAGGAAGGCAATGCCTACCTGACGCGCGATTTCCCCCAACTCGACTACATCAAGAAGGCAACGATCGAGCGCTGAGCGCGCTGCGACCGGGAAAGGAAAACGAAACATGACTGCGGCAACCGAAAACACCCTCGTGCTCGAGACCAGCAAGGGCAATGTGACCATCGAAATGCGCCCGGACCTTGCGCCCAACCACGTCGCGCGCATCAAGGAACTCGTCCGTCAGGGCTTCTACGACGGCGTGGTGTTCCATCGCGTCATCGAGGACTTCATGGCGCAGACCGGCTGCCCACATGGCACCGGCACCGGCGGCTCGGGCCAGAAGCTGAATGCGGAGTTCTCGAACGAGAAGCACGTGCGCGGCACCGTCTCGATGGCGCGCGCGGCCAATCCCGACTCCGGCGACAGCCAGTTCTTCATCTGCTTCGACGAGGCGCCCTGGCTCAACGGCCAGTACACCGTTTGGGGCGCGGTCACCGAGGGTATGGAGAACGTCGATCAGATCAAGCGCGGCGAGCCGGTCGAGGATCCTGACAAGATCATCAAGGCCCGCATGGCGGCGGACGCGTAGCAGCCGCCTCGCGGTGATAGCGAGGGCGCCCACGGCGCCGGATGACGTGATCCTGTGCGGCAGCCTGCACAGGATTGCTTCGCAGCCTCGCGTCTCGCAGGACCGCGCGGTAAGGCTTCGATCATGCGTCTTGATGCATTCGACTTCGACCTCCCGCCCGAGCGCATCGCGCTGCGGCCGGCCGAGCCGCGCGACGCGGCGCGGATGCTCGTCGTGCGTCCCGGCGCACCTCACGAACTCGAGGATCGCATCGTCCGCGACCTGCCCGGTCTGCTGCGCGCCGGCGACCAGATCGTGGTCAACGACACCAAGGTGATCCCGGCCAACCTCGTCGGCCGGAGGATCGGGCGGGGCGAGGAATCGAAAATCGCGGTGACGCTGATCCGCCGCCTGGACGGCTCGCGCTGGCGTGCGCTTGCCAAGGGCGCGCGCAAGCTCGTTGTCGGCGACACGATCCGCTTCGGCGATGAGGGCAGGGTTTGTTTCCTCGGCCAACTCGACGCAACCATCGAGGACAAGGGCGATGCGGGTGAGATCACGCTCGCTTTCGCCTTCCATGGCCCAGTGCTCGATCAGGCCATCGCCGAACGCGGCGAGGTGCCGCTGCCGCCCTACATCGCTGCGCGCCGCCAGCCCGACGAGCGCGACCGCGGCGATTACCAGACCATGTTCGCGCGCGAAGAGGGGGCCGTCGCGGCGCCGACCGCGGGTCTCCACTTCACCGCTGCGCTCGCCGAGCGGCTCGAGGCGCGCGGCATCGGCCTCAATCGCGTAACCCTGCATGTCGGCCCCGGCACGTTCCTGCCGGTGAAGACGGAAGATCTGTCGGAGCACAAGATGCACGCCGAATGGGGCAGCGTGGATGCCGGGGTGGCCGATCGGCTCAACGCGGCGCGCCGTGAGGGCGGGCGCATCGTCACCGTCGGGACAACGTCGCTGCGGCTCATCGAAAGTGCCGCCGCCGAGGACGGCACCATCCGGACGTTCTCCGGGGACACCTCGCTGTTCATCACGCCCGGTTATCGCTTCCGCGCCGCCGACGTGTTGATGACGAATTTCCACCTGCCGCGCTCAACGCTGTTCGTCTTGGTCTCCGCCTTCTGCGGGTTGGAGACCATGCGGCGGGCCTACGCGCATGCGGTGGGGGTCGGCTATCGCTTCTATTCGTATGGCGACGCTTGCCTGCTGTTCCGCGCCGGGTGAGCGATCCGTGTCGGAGGCGGTCTCACTTTCGCTCCGCGGCGCGCCGCTCATTCTCGCGCTGGCGTTCACGGTAGAGCTTGAGATCCTCGGCGAGGCGGGTGAGGGCTCCGATCCGGGTGCGCTTGCGCTCGCGCTGCGGCAGCCCCGGCACGTCAGCAGGCGCCGCCGCAAACGAATCGAGGCACACGGCGACGATGTCGAGCGCCTGGTCGAACTCGTCGACGGTCATCGCCGCCGGCGGCTTGCCGAAACTCACCTCGACCGGGTCGGCGCGGGCCCCGAAGGCGAACGCGGCGAGCGCGTCACACGAGGGAGCACGGATCCCGGCGGCCGTGGCAGCCGCGCTCCACGACAGCAGCGTGCAGAGGAGGATCAACCGGCGCATGAGCATCCCGAGCCGCTCGGCCAAGTCTCGATGGCAAGCTTAGGTGACTCCCGCGACTTCGGATAGAACCTGCCCATGAGCACAGCATTCTCATTTCGGCTCGCCGCCACGGACGGAAGCGCCCGACTGGGCGAGATCACGACCCCGCGCGGGACGATCCGCACGCCCGCATTCATGCCGGTGGCCACCTTGGGCGCCATCAAGGGCGTCGGCTGGAACGACGTGAAGGCCTCTGGCGCCGATATCGTGCTGGGCAACACCTATCACCTGATGCTGCGCCCCACCGCCGAACGCGTGGCCGCGCTCGGTGGCCTGCACAAGTTCATCGGCTGGCCCTATCCGATCCTGACCGACTCCGGCGGCTTCCAGGTGATGTCGTTGTCGCAGCTGCGCAAGCTGGACGAGAAGGCGGTCACCTTCCGCTCGCACATCGACGGTGCCCTCGTGGAGCTGTCGCCGGAACGGTCGATCGAGATCCAGACGCTGCTGGGTGCCGACATTGCCATGCAGCTCGACGAATGCATCCGGCTGCCGGCGGCGCCGGGCGACGTCGAGCGCGCCATGCGGCTGTCGTTGCGTTGGGCGGAACGCAGCAAGCGCGCCTTTGGCGATCCTGTCGGCCGCGCGCTGTTCGGCATCGTGCAGGGCGGCGACGTCAAGCCGCTGCGCGTCGAGAGCGCGCGTTCACTGGCCGCGATCGGGTTCCACGGCTACGCCATCGGCGGGCTGGCGGTGGGCGAGCCGCAGGACGTGATGCTGGCGATGATCGAAGAGACGATGCCGCATCTGCCGGCGGACGGGCCGCACTACCTCATGGGAGTGGGGACGCCGGACGACATCATCGAGGCGGTGGCACGCGGCATCGATATGTTCGATTGTGTGCTTCCGACCCGTAACGGGCGGCATGGGACGGCGTTCACCCGCTTCGGCGCGATCAACCTGAAGAACGCGCGCCACACCGACGATCCGCGTCCGCTCGATGCCGAGAGCCGCTGTCCGGCCGCGAGCACCTATTCGCGGGCCTATCTCAGCCATCTGGTGCGGAGCAACGAACTGCTCGGGCAGATCCTCCTGAGCACGATCAACCTCTATTATTACCAAGACCTCATGCATGGCATCCGCGCCGCCATTGCCGAGCGGCGGTTCGACGCATTTCGGCAGCAGGTCAAGGAGGGCTGGGCGCGCGGCGATCTGCCGCCGCGTTGAAAAAGCCTCGACGCGGCAGGGGTCGGCATCGCAATATGCGCCCCTTCCGGCGGTCTCGCGCCGGCCGGAAGCGACCTCGCCACGAAGCCTCCTAGCAGGAAGACGCCATGAGACCACTCCGCCCGCTGATGCTGCTTGCCACCGTCACCGTCGCCAGCCTGGCCCTCGCTCCGGCCAAGGCGCAGACCTATCCGGATCGGCCGGTCCGCATCGTGCTTCCTTTCGGCGCGGGTGGCGTCGCCGACATCACCGCGCGCATCGTCGCCGATGCATTGGGGCAGCGTCTCAATCAACGTTTCGTCGTTGAGAACACGCCAGGCGCCGGCGGCATCGCTGCCGCCCGCGCCGTGCTGTCGTCACCAGCGGACGGCTACACGCTCGCGATGCTCACCAACGGCACTGCGATCAGCGTGCCGCTGTTCAAGTCGCTCCCGTTCAATCCGCTCAAAGACTTCGTGCCGATCTCCAGCCTTGGCTATTTTGATTTCGTGGTCGGTACCAATGCGACCTCCTCGTACAAGTCGATGGGCGATATCCTGAAGGCGGCACGGGAGAACCCCGGCAAGCTCAACGTCGGCACGATCAACGTCGGCTCGAGCCAGAACCTCTCCGCCGAGCTGCTCAAGTCGGTCGCCAACATCAACTTCACCGTTGTTCCCTATCGCGCCACCCCCGAGGTGCTCGTCGGTCTGTTGCGCGACGACGTGCAGGTGATGATCGACAACTACGCCGCGATGAAATCGGCGTTGGCCGATAAGAAGATCCTGGCGGTGGCCACAACGGGCAAGACGCGCTCGGTCGCGTTGCCGAAGGTGCCGACCGTGGAAGAGGGCGGGGTGAAGGGCTACGACGTCGTGTCGTGGAACGCGCTCTTCGCACCGGCCGGCACGCCACCCGAGGCGGTCAACAAGCTCAACGAGGCGCTGCGTGCCGTGCTTGCCGACGAGAGCGTCAAGAAGCGAGCGCTCGATCTCGGCATCGAGGCCAAGGCCAGCACGCCGCAGGAGATCGGCGCGCGGCTCAAGGGCGATATCGAGAAGTGGGGCAAGGTGATCGAACGCGCCAACATCCCGAAACAGTAAGGCGGACATGAAGCGACTGTGGCAGGCCTTCCTCAACACGCTGGATGGCCTCAAGTGGGCTGCGCGCCATGAGACGGCGGTGCTGCAGGAGTTGGCCGCGCTCGCCATCGCGGTGCCACTGAGCTTTCTCGTCACGAGCTCGCCCTGGACGCGGGTGGCGCTGGTCGGCTCGGTGATGCTGGTGCTGGTCGTCGAGTTCCTCAACACGGCGATCGAGAAGCTGTGCGATCACCTGGCGCCGGAGCTCAACGCCAAGATCAAGGTGGTGAAGGACCTCGGCTCGGCCGCGGTCTTCATCACGATCGTCCTGGCGGCCGCGGTGTGGCTGATCGTGCTCGCGCACGGGCTCTAGGTGGCGCTCGGCCGCCGGCGAGACCGGCCGCCGCGGTACCAATGCCGTGTCGCTCTACGCCCGTTTGGCAACCCGTTGCGCGCCATTCTCGAGCAAGGCGATCATCTCGTCGGTCGAGCGCACGTCGCCGAAGGTCTGGATGAAATTGACCAGCGTCGCCATGTGCTCTTCGTCGGTGCGCGCGGCGTTCGCATCCGAAATCATGAAGGTGCGGAAGTCCTGCATGGCGGCGTCGCGCGCCGACGACTCGCAGCACACGTTGGTGAGCGTGCCGGTGATGATGACGTTCTCGACACCGCGCCCGCGCAGCTCCTGCGCGATGCCGCTCGAACTCGGCAGGAATGCGCTGTAGCGGTTCTTGGCGATGTAGAGGTCGGACGGATCAGGCTCCATGGCGGGCCAGAGCGCGTGCCCCTCGCTGCCGGGCTTCACCCCTTCCAGCACGCGTTCGGCGGTGGCCGGCGTGAGCAGGTTGTCGAGCACCAGCGCCCACTCCTCGCGCCGGGCGACGGTCATCTGCACCCATGCCACGAGCCCCCCCGTCGCGCGGGTGGCGCGCGCCAGCCGATTGATGTTGGGAACGATCTCGCGCGCCGTCGGCACCTCGACCGCCGCGCCCTCGGCACAGAAGACATTCTGCATGTCGACGACGACGAGCGCGGTCTTGGCGGCGTCGACGCCCTCGAACCCGTGCAGCCGGCCGCGCCGGAATACGATGCGGTCGATGACGTGCGGGGGCAGTTGGGTCGGGTGCATCGTATCCTCCATGTTGCCGTTCTGTGCCCCATCGAACACGGATTTGCGCGCCGAGACAACGGGTGGCGACACACGGCATGGCCGGCCCGCGCTGTCATCAAACCAATATATGACGCTCCTAGCTTCGCCCCAGATTCGCGGGAGGAGCCCACACTTGAGCCGGAATGTCACTCGTCTGTCCAACGATCGACTCAAGGACGCGGTTCGCCGGACCGCTGGCTTTTCCCGCGAGATGCTGCTCGAGCACCTGTTCGCCTGGGCCTTCAAGGGACTGGTCTATCCCCAGATCTGGGAGGACCCCGAGGTCGACATGGAGGCGCTGGCGATCACGCCGGACTGCCACGTGCTCGCCATCGCTTCGGGCGGCTGCAACATCCTCTCCTACCTGACGGCAAATCCGCGGCGGATCACCGCGGTGGACCTCAACCGCGCGCATGTGGCGCTGAACCGGCTCAAGCTCGCCGCCGCGATGCATCTGCCGTCGTGGCAGGCGTTCTACCGGTTCTTCGGCGAGGCCGACGAGACGGCGAATGTCGACGCCTATTGGCGCTTCCTGTCGCCGCATCTCGACGGCGAGACGCGGGGCTATTGGGAAGGTCGCGGCGCCGGGGGGCTGGGTCGCCGCCGCATCTCGATGTTCGCGCGCAACCTTTATCGCCATGGCCTGCTCGGCTCGTTCATCGGAATGGGGCACCTGCTGGCGCGCGCCTATGGCGTCGATCCGCGCGAGGCGCTGCATGCACGCTCGATCAGCGAACAGCGCAGGTTCTTCGAGGCGGCCTTCGCGCCGCTGTTCGACAAGCGGCTGGTGCGCTGGGCGCTGGCGCGGCCGATCTCGCTTTATGGCCTTGGCATCCCGCCGGCGCAGTTCTCGGCGTTGGCAGGCGCGGGCGACGGCATGGCGCAGGTGGTGCGCGAGCGGCTCGAACGGCTGACCTGCGGCTTCAGCTTCGAGGACAACTACTTCGCCTGGCAGGCGTTCGGCCGCGGCTATCCGGGCGAGCCCTCGGGTCCTCTGCCACCCTACCTCAAGCGCGAGAACTTCGAGTGCATCCGGGCGCGCGCCGAGCGCGTCGAGGTGCTCAACCGCTCCCTGACGGAGTTCATGCAGGCGCAGCCCGACGACTCGCTCGACCGTTTCGTGCTCCTTGATGCGCAGGACTGGATGACCCCGGCCAAGATGGACGGGTTGTGGCGTGAGATTACGCGCACGGCGCGCCCGGGGGCGCGAGTCATCTTCCGCACCGCCGCCGAGGAGACGCCGCTGCCGCAGAATGTCGAGCCGGATGTCATGGGGCACTGGCGCTACGAGGAGGCGGCCTCGCGCGATTTCACCGCGCGCGACCGCTCGGCGATCTACGGCGGCTTCCATCTTTACGTGCTCGCGTCATGAGTGTCGACGCGAGCGCGCAGGCGGCGCATGCCATGGACCGGATGTACCGCCGGCAGCGCCACGTCTACGACGCGACGCGCAAGTTCTACCTGCTGGGGCGTGACCGGCTGATCGCGGGCTTGACCCCCGGGCAGGGCAGCAACGTGCTCGAGCTGGGTTGCGGCACCGGACGCAACCTGATCGCCGTCGCGCGGCGCTATCCCGGCGTGCGCTGCTTCGGCGTCGACGTCTCCAACGAGATGCTGGCGCAGGCGCGGCGCTCGATCATCGCCGCCGGCCTCGGCGAGCGCATCATCGTCGCGCAGGGCGACGCCGCGCGCTGCAATCCGGCCGCGCTGTTCGGGGCGCGGCCGTTCGAGCGCATATTCATCTCCTATACCCTGTCGATGATCCCGCAATGGCGGGCGGTGATCGATCATGCCATCGCGCTCCTGCCGCCGGTAGGCGAACTGCACATCGTCGACTTCGGCGCGCAGGAACGCCTGCCGCGCTTGTTTCGCACCGCGTTGCGCCGCTGGCTGGCGCTCTTCCACGTTGATCCGCGCGACGAACTCGCCGCACGGCTCGAGGTCGGCGCCGCCGCGGCGGGCGCCGATCTCCGCCTGGAGCGGCCGTTCCTGGGTTACGCCCAATACGCGGTACTGCGGCTGCGGCCCGCTAGCGCGGTTGCGCCTCGCCCGTCAGCAGCGGCGTGATGCGGCGCACGGTCACGCGCCGGTTGGCGCGCTCGGGGCCCTCGGTCGGCACCTTGAGATACTGCTCGCCGTAGCCCTGCGTGACGAGGTTCTCAGCCGGCACCCCGAACTGCTGCGTCAGCGCGACCGCCACCGATTCAGCGCGGCGATCCGACAGCGACAGGTTGTCGACGTCGGCGCCGACCGCGTCGGTGTGGCCCTCGATGAGGAACACCTCGCGCGGGTTCGCGGCGATGGCGCGGTTGAGACCGTCGCCGATGGCCGCAAGCCGGTCGATCTCCTGCGGACCGAGTTCCCACGAGCCGGTGTCGAACGTCACCGTGTTGAGGTCGATGCGCGGCATGCGATCGCGCACCGGCGCGCTGTAGCGGATCTCGTCGAGCGAATAGGCGCGGTCGAGATGATCGACCGGCGGGGCGATCAGCGTCTCGTAGATGACATCGGGCTCGGCCCATTCCGTCTCCACGATGTAGCGCTCGCGCGGGATGCGCACGACCGGAGGGGGCAGGTTGACGAAGAAGCCGGCGAAGCCGCCACGCGCGAAGTCGCGCCCACGCCGCCGATTGTCGATGATGATGATCTCGCGGCCGTCAGGCATGACGCGCGAGCGGCGCAGCAGGAAGCCGTTCTCGTCCACGACATTGACGATCCGGCTGCCGTCGGGGCGCACCACGTAGGTCACGCTGTCGTCGCCGCGCCGCTCGATGCGCACATCGCGCGCGCCGTAGCGGAAGCGGTCGAACTCGTTGTGGCGGATGATGGTGCGGTCGCCCTCTCGGATGATGACGCGATCCGGCTCTCGGATGATCGTGCGGTCGCCCTGCCTGACTTCGCGACGCTCGCCGCGCAGCTGGTCCATGCGGTGCAGCGGCTGGCCGCTTGCGGATTGCGGGGAGATGCCGGCCCCGGGCGCGGCGGGCGCGATCGGTTGCGCCTGCTGCTGTGTCGGCGTGGGCACGCCAGAGGGCGTGAGCGGAGCCGCCTGTTGGTTGGGCGCGACGCCGGCCGGAGCCGGCGCGGTCGAAGCGGCGGGAGCCGGCGGCTGTTGCCCGCCGGGAGGCGTGGCGGGGGTGGTCTGGGCCGCAGGTGGCGCCGGCGGTTTGCCTTGCGCTGCAGGTGGCGGTGGGGTTGGCCGGTCCGGGCGGCGTCCCGGGGCGTCCGGCCGCGGCTGTGCGGTGGCGGGAGATGGAGCCTGCGTGCCCTGCGCGGCCGTGGGCGGCGCGTCGGGCTTGGCCGGCTGGTCTTGAGCGGCCGGCGAGGACGTTGGCGGCGGACGGGAGGGCCGTTCGCCCTGCGCCGGACGGCCGGGACCGTCGGGGAGACGGACGCCAGGCGGAATGGGTGGCGTGCCTTGCGCGCTCGGCGCCGGGCGGCCCGCAGGACGATCAGCCGACGGTCGGCCGTTCGGTGGCGGTGCGCCTTGTGCAGATGGTGGAGGTCCCGCGGGACGGGCGGGCGGCTGAGCGTGTTGCTGTGCGCTCGGCGGCGCACCTGACGGACGGGCCGCGGCTGCGGGCGGGGGAGGCGCCGATGGGCGCGCCGCGGCGGGCGGAGGCGCGGGCGGCGGCGGTGAAGCAGGACGCGCCGCAGCCGGCGGGGCTGGCGGCGGCGGACTTGCCGGCCGCGCCGCAGCCGGGGGCGGAGGCGCCGATGGGCGCGGAGGGGCAGGGCGGGCTGCGGCAGGTGGTGGAGGCGCTGCTGGCGGTCGCGCGGCCGCTGGAGGCGGAGCGGCCGGGGGCGGCGCAGGTGGCTTGGCTGCGGCCGGGGGCGGCGCGGGCGGCTTGGCTGCGGCTGGAGGGGGGGCGGGTGGCTTGCCGGCGGGCGGCTTCCGCCCGCCCGGTGGCTCGGCCGGCGGCTCCGACTGCTGGGCCGGCGCTGGCGCTTGCGCCAGCCGCTGCAATGGAGATTCGACCGCCGACCCCCGCTGCAGGGGCGCAGACAGGGGTGTCGTGTCCGCGATCGCCCCCAAGGCACCTGTCGTTAGAAAAGTGCCCGCGAGGAGCAGCCGTCGAAGTCCGTGCATGCGTGTGTTCCGGTTGAGATGAAGAATTCGCCCCGCCGCGCATCACGTCCGATCAGTCGGACGGATGCGTGTCCCCGGCGTGGCGGTAACATGGCAATGCGAGGCGGCTGGATTGGTTGCACGCACGTGCGAGTCTCTGCCGGAACGCGTTGCGAGCCGGTCGATGCCCGCGCCGCGGGTCAGATCTTGCGGCCGGAGTCTTCCTGCTCCATGCCCGGCACCTGGTCCGCGTTGACGGCGAGCTTCACGATGTTGCCCTCAACGGCGCCGACAAGCTGGATATCGATGTAGTGGTGGTGACCCTGGTGCCCCGGAGGACTGCTGTCCTTCGTCAGCTTGAGGCGGGTCCCCTCGACGCGATCCACGGTGCCGACAGCAGCGCCGTCCTTGCCGATGATCTTCATGTGTTCCTTGATTTTCGACACGGAAACCTCGCCTGCGTTATCAGCCTGAAGGCTAACGGTCGGGGCAGGAAGCCGTTCCTGCGTTGCGAGATTTTGGTTGCACGACGGCCCGCCGGCCGCGGGGGCAAGCACCATCCGTGCGACGGACTGCCGGCCTTCGCCCCAGAATCGCAATTCGCGTACCCGCAAGCGGAACCGGCCGGCATTATGCGATGGGATGGTGAGCCCGGCGGGACTCGAACCCGCGACCCCATGATTAAAAGTCACGTGCTCTACCAGCTGAGCTACGGGCTCGTGCGCGGGTGTGTACGGGCGGGGCTCCCGTGGGTCAATAGCTGCGGCCGACTGCGCCAATACGCACATATATAGGCAGGTCGAAAGCGGTAGCCAATTTCGGCGGCAGCGGGCTAATGTCGGCACATCCGGGATTGATCCGCCGCGCCCGCGCGCAGCCATACGAGGACATCCATGCCGATCGTCAACCGCATCGCCGATATGCAGGGAGAAATCGCGGAATGGCGGCGCGACTTGCACGCCCACCCCGAACTGCTGTTCGACGTGCATCGCACGGCCGCGTCGGTGGCCGAGAAGCTCAAGGCGTTCGGCTGCGACGAAGTCGTGCCCGGGATCGGCCGCACGGGTGTCGTCGGCGTCATTCGCGGCAACAAGGCCGGCAACAAAGTAATCGGGCTGCGCGCGGACATGGACGCGTTGCCGATCGAGGAGGCCAACGATCTGCCGTACAAGTCGACCGTGCCGGGCAAGATGCATGCCTGCGGCCACGACGGCCACACGGCGATGCTGCTGGGCGCCGCGAAATATCTCGCGGAAACGCGCAACTTCGCGGGCACGGCGGTGGTGGTGTTCCAGCCCGCGGAAGAGGGCGGCGGCGGCGGCGACGCCATGGTCAAGGACGGCCTCATGGAGCGGTTCGGCATCCAGGAGGTGTACGGCATGCACAACTACCCGGGCATGCCCATCGGCAGGTTCGGCATTCGTCCGGGCACGACGATGGCGGCGGCCGACACGATCACGATCGAGATCGAAGGCGTCGGCGGGCACGCCGCGCGTCCGCATCTGACCATCGATCCGGTTCTGGTCGGCGCACAGATCATCAACCAGATCCAGTCGATCGTCGGGCGCAACGTCGACCCGCTCAAGTCGGCCGTGGTGTCGATCACCGTCTTCCAGGCCGGCTCGACCGATAACGTCATTCCGCAGACCGCGCTGCTGCGCGGGACGGCGCGCAGCCTGGCGCCCGAAGTGCGCGACCAGATCGAACAGCGGCTGCACGCGATCGTCGAGGGCATGGCGCGGCTGCACGGAGCGAACGCAAAGCTGACGTATCGCCGCGGCTATCCTGTGCTGCAGAACCACGCGCGGCAGACCGAGTTCGCTGCCCAGGTGGCGGGCGAGATCGTCGGCGGAGCCAACGTGGACACCGATCATCCGCCGATGATGGGTGCGGAAGACTTCTCCTACATGCTGGAGGCGCGTCCGGGCGCGTTCATCTTCATGGGCAACGGCGACAGCGCCGGCCTGCATCACCCGTCCTACAATTTCAACGACGACGCGATCCCGGTCGGCACCTCGTATTGGGTGCGGCTGGTCGAAACGGCGATGGCGGGCTGACGCGCAGCGATTGCCGCGCGTCTACTGAACGGCTTCGATCCGGGCGTCGGCGGCGGGCACTGCGTCGGCAATCGCCGCCTCTGCGATGGCGGGAGCGGACATCGCCGCAGTGGGGAGCGGCGCGCCGAGGCTGCCGCTGATTGCCGGAGCGCGAGAACGCAGGGGCTGCGCGAGACGGGCTTCGAGCGAACGCCAGAAAACGAAGCTGTTGAAGCGCGACTCTTCGAGAGTGGCCAGGGCCACGGCCGCGATGAAGGGCACGCTCTGCACGATGAGCACCCAGCCGAACAGATCGATCTCGCGCACCTGCTCGTAGTTGGTGGCGAAGACGGTGGCCGCTCCCGCAATGAGTAGTCCGGCCATGATCGCTTCATGGAACGCCGGGAACGCCATGCGCGTGCGGGCGGCGCCACCCTTGGCAGTACGCACGAACGGCAGGTGGTCCCTGACGAGGCCGATGCCGACGGCGCGCGCCACCGTCCATTGCATGGACATCGCGGCGAACATGGCGGCGGCAGTCTGACCGACCGGCAGCGCGACACGGGCGCGATACAGCGCGATGAAATGCAGGACCGAGACGACGAAAGCGGCAAGGATCGGCAGCGTCAGGATTTTGTCAGGAATGGCGATGCCGACGAAAGCGACGACCGGAACCCAGATCAGGTTCAGGATCGCCATGACGAGACCCACGCTCTCCGCGCCCAGCCAGTTGAGCCAGCCCATGGCGAATTCGCGCCGCTGATCCGGGAGCAGCCCGCTGCTGCCGGGTAGCAGACGCGGCCAGTGCTTGCGCGCGATCTGCACGCCGCCGTACGCCCAGCGATGACGCTGCTTCTTGTAGGCCTCGAACGTGTCGGGCAGCAGGCCATGCCCGTAACGGCGGTTGGTGTAGTGGGCCGACCAGCCGTGCTCGAGGATCGACAGGCCGAGGTCGGTATCCTCGCAGATGGTGTCGCTCGACCAGCCGCCGGCGTCATCGAGCGCGGCGCGCCGCACGAGGCACATGGTGCCGTGCACGATGATGGCGTTGCTCTCGTTGCGCTGGATCATGCCAATGTCGAAGAAACCGGCGTACTCGCCGTTCATGGCATGATGCAGCAGGCTGCGGTCGCCGTCGCGGTGATCCTGCGGCGCCTGCACCAGCCCGACCTTGGGATCGGCGAAGGCCGGCACGAGATCGCTCAGCCATTCGGGACTGACCACGTAGTCGGCGTCGAGCACGCCGATGATCTCCGCATCCGGCGCGGTATGGGCGAGCGCAAGGCGCAGCGCCCCGGCCTTGAAGCCTTCCAGGCCGTCGACGTTGAGGAACTTGAAGCGCTCGCCGAGCGTGCGGCAGTGATCCTCGATCGGGCGCCAGTAGGACGGATCCGGCGTGTTGTTGATGATGACCACGCACTCGAAGTTCGGGTAGGTGAGGCGCGCGATCGAATCGAGAGTCGCCTTCAGCATCTCCGGCGGTTCGCGATAGGCCGGAACATGGAGAGAAACCTTCGGTGCATGGTTGCTCGCCGCGGCGAGGCCCGCGGGCAGCAGGCGGCGCGGTTTCGCACCGAACAGCACCGTCGCGATCTCCTGGATGCGATAGAGTGCGATCAGCACCAGCGGGACCAGCAGCAGCGTGCCGAAGAAGAACGCAAAGGCTGCGCCGGGAACGAAGTAGTGCACGTTCCAGAAGTCGAACACCGTCGCGGCCCAGGCGCCGACGACGTGCGACGCGAAGGCGAGCAGCGCGGCCTGCGCGAGAGTCGCGCCGGCGATGCCGAGAATAGGCAGCGATACGAGCAGCCCCGAGGCCACCGCGATGGCGGCAAGCTTGCCGTGGTTCGGATTGCTGATCGGGCCGACCCAGTCGAACTTCGGCGTGCGCGTGGTGTCGAAGAGGCCCCAGTAGGCGCCGACGCTGCCTTCGAAGGTTTTCCAGGGCTGGTCGTAAGCTTCGATGACGTTGTAATCGATCCCCAGCGCATTGGCGCGCGAGACGAATTCGCGAATGACGCGCGCCTGCTCGGCCCGGCCCGGTTCGGCGGTGCGCCGGTTGTAGCCCGCGCTCGGGTGGCCGAACTCGGCGATCATCACGTGCTTGCCTTCGTGGGCGCGGCGCAGCTTGCGATAGATCTCGACAGTATGGTCGGCGGCCTGTTCCGCGGTCACGCCGTCCCAGTAGGGAAGGACATGGGCGGCAATGAAGTCCACGGCGGCGGCGAGCTTGTAGCCGTCCTTGTACTTGTAGTCCGGATCCTTTGCCGGGTCGGCCTGATGCTCGAGCCAGACGTCCCAGGTCTCGCCGGTGGTCACCGGCACCGGGCTCTGCCGCTTGACCCGCTTGATCAGCGCGACGAGTTCATCGACGGTCTTCTCGCGGCGGAGCGTGGTTTCGTTGCCCACCACGATGGCGTTGACGTTGCTGTGCCGACGCGCCAGCTCGAGCGCTGACTTGATCTCGCGCTCGTTGCGCGCCTCGTTCTTGTCGATCCAGACGCCGAGCGTCACGCGCAGGCCGAACTCCGCGGCGATGTCCGGGACGAGTTCGAGCCCACCCGTCGAGGAGTAGGTTCGGACGGCGTTGGTGTAAGGAGCAATTGCCTTCAGGTCCTTGCGGATCTGATCGGCCGTGACGCGGTGGGCCACGTCGTCGGGGTGGGAGATGCCCTCGAAGGGAGCGTATGACACGCTCGCCAAAGGCCCCCTGATGTCGGGTGCTTGAACCCGCGGCTGAAAGTATGCCCACACGGCAGCGTGCAAGCACGCTGCGAGCGTGACCACTGCGGCGACGGAGCGCATCTACTCGTTACCGTAAGGGGCGGAAATGCTGGTGAGACCCGAACCTGTCCCCTAGGTTCGACCAAGGCATTTGCAACGAGGGCATTCGCGATGTTGCAACGTACCTTAGCGGCTGGCCAGTCTTCAAGTAGGTGAGCGGCATGGCGAAATTAAGGGCAGAGCCACGACAACGATGTGAAAAATGAAACGATGGGGTCGTGCTCACCAACGGATGCAACGCGCTCAGCGGGTGGCAGTTCCACCGTCCGGAGATTGGGCGGTTGCAGCCGGCGCCGGCTGGGTGTTCGGGTTGATCCAGCAGGCGTGGATACGGCTGTTCAAGGCCTCCGGCGCCTTCGGGTCGGTGTCGCCCTGGCGCACCAGGCAGCGGAACGTCGCCTGGATGTGTCCGCCCGGGCATCCGAACCGGTCGTAAAGATCGAGATGCCGGAATGCCGTGTCGAGGTCGTCGACCCAAAGCCGGCTGATGACGCGGCGGCCCAGCCATACGCATTCGGGGTTGGCGGCAGGGCCGCTCAGCAGACGTCCGATCTCGGCGATCTCGTCGATTCGCTTGGGAACCCCCTCCCGCTTGTCGGCCGGAGGCTTCTGCTCCCCGGCCTTCGCGTCGCCGCTGCTCTGAGCGTGGCCAGGAACCGGAGCGGTGAAAGTGACGAGCACCACTGCAAGCGTCGCAGGCAAGCTGCGCCAGCGAAGGGTCTTTGTCGTTGTCATGAGCCTGAACTACGTCGCCTCGAACTTCGGAAGCGGGACACTAGCCACCGGAAAGGGTCCGGATTAGGGCGCGTCCAAGCCGCGACCGCATTCAGGAGGACGAGCGTGGTTTGGATGATGCCGAGTCGTTTGTCCAGCGCAGCCGCTCAACGTGTTTAAGAGCCGGCAACCGTTACATGAACGCTTCTTCAGATTGCCACGCTTGGCACTGATCGCCCGCCACGTTAATGCCGTCGATCCAATCCATGGGGCTTGAATGAAACACGCTCTGGCCGCGTTCGTGGCGTCGGCTGCCCTTATCGCTGCCGCATGGTGGGGGCTCGGCCAGCCCAAGCCCATGCCGGTCGCGCCGCTCGGCCCGGGAGATAAGCTGGATTGCATCTCCTATGCGCCCTACCGGGACAGGGAGACGCCGCTCGACCTTTCCACCCGGATCCCTCCCGAACGCATCGAGGAAGACCTGCGCCGTCTGGCCGCGATCACCACCTGCGTGCGCACCTATTCGATTCACCAAGGGCTCGATCAGGTGGCGCCGATCGCGCAGCGCGTCGGCCTCAAGGTGATGCAGGGCCTCTGGCTCGGGCGGGATCCGGAATTCAACCGCAATCAGATCGAAGGCGCGGTCGCCATAGCCAACCGCTACCCGAACGTCGTGCGCGCCGTCGTGGTGGGCAACGAGGTGCTGCTGCGCGGGGAATTGTCCGGACCGGCACTGGCAGCGACGGTGCGCGAGGTGAAGTCGCGGGTCCCGGTGCCGGTGACCTACGCCGATGTCTGGGAGTTCTGGCTGCGCAACCGCGACCTGGTCAACGCCGTGGACTTTGTGACCATCCACATCCTGCCCTATTGGGAGGACTCCCCGATCGCCGCCGCGAGCGCGGCCGACCACGTGATGTCGATCCGCAGGCAGGTCGCCGAGTCCTTCCCCGGCAAGGAGATCATGATCGGCGAATTCGGTTGGCCGAGCGCGGGGCGCATGCGCGAGGGGGCGTTGCCATCGCCGTCAAATCAGGCGCGAGTGATCCAGGAAGTCATCGCGCGCGCGCGCCATGAGCGGTTCGCGCTCAACCTGATCGAGGCGTTCGATCAGCCGTGGAAGCGGCGGTTTGAAGGAACCGTTGGCGGGCACTGGGGTCTGCTCGACGGCGTCACGCGCGAGCCCAAGTTCACATGGGGCCAACCGGTGTCCGACCATCCGGCCTGGCCACGCAACGCGGCGCTCGGTGTGCTGTTGGGCGCGGGCGTGATCGCGACGGCTTTTGTGTTTTGCCGGAAAGCTCCCGGCAAGAGCGGCTCGTCCGGAATCTGGGCGTCCATCAGCGCCACCGCCGCCGTCTCGGGCGTGCTGTTCGGGGTGACGCTGGAGCAGGCGCTGGTCGAGAGCTTGGGCTGGGTGGGCCAGGTTCGCTCGGCCGCGCTGCTGGCTCTGTCGGTGGCCGTGCCGCTGGCCGGCGCGGCGGCGCTGGCGCGGGGCGTGCGGACCCCGTCATTTGCCCGCGTCCTCGGCCGCGCCACCGAGAGGCCTGCGGACCCGGTCGCGCTGGCGGTCGGCGCGGCGCTGATCGCGCTGACGGTGCTAGCGCTCCAGGCGGCGCTCGGGCTCGTCTTCGACCCGCGCTACCGCGATTTTCCGGCCGCGTCGCTGACGGCGGCCGTGGTGCCGCTGGCTCTCCTCGCCATCCGAGATCTCGGCCGCGGCGGCCGACGTGGTCCCGCCGAGACGACGGCGACTGTCACTCTCGTGCTGTCAGCGGTTTACGTCGCCTTCAATGAGTCGTTTGTGAACTGGCAGGCGATGTGGTTTTGCGGCGCGCTCATCGCCCTGGCGGCGGTTCTGGCTCGCTTGCGGGACGCGCCAGGCTGAGCACGAGCAGGGCGGCCGCCAAGCCCGCCAGCCCGGCATTGTGCAACACGAGACCGAGCCCGACGGCGGCAAGCGCGAACGCGAACAGCACGACATTCGGCTGGATCAGCGTCAGCACGGCGGCAGCGAGCGCAACCCAGCCGAACACCCCGCGCTCGTCGAGCGCCAGGCCGACCTTGCGCGACAGGCAGAGCCACGTCTGCATGCCTGCGTCGCAGGCGAGGCCGGCCTGCACGTTCTCGATGATCATGTAGCGCAGGTAGAGTGCGTATCCGACCGAGAGGAAGCCGATCGCGATGAGCCAGTTCGTCTGGCGCGCGGTAGGCAGGAAACGCGGAGACATGGCGCACCGTCCCGATCGTGGAGCCGCCACTATGCCACCGCGGTCAGCGCAACGCGAGGCGCTGACCGTCGAAAACCGCCGGATGGCAAGCGAATTGGGTGCCCACGAGGGCTGCGCAGATCTGGGAGGCGGCGTAGACGTCGGGAACGGGTCCCACCACGAGCCGCATCTCGACGGGCTTGTTCTGACCCAACTCGCGAATGCTGATCACGGGCCGCAAGCCTTCGGCAATGTCGGCGTGCGCCGCCTTGAATGCGTTCCAACGCGCCCGCAGCTTGGTCATTGTCAGCCCGGGGCCGAGATCGATGCCGAGTTCGGCCTTCGGCTGGGGTTCCTCGACTCCCTTGTGCTCGGATGCGGTCGGCGGCGCGGTTGTGGATGAACTGTCGGCCACGGGGGCGCTGGGCGCGCCCGTACGCACCACGGCTACGCGGATCGGCTCGGTGACAGCCGGCGTCGTGGCCTGCTGGCTTGGGCGAGGCTGCGGCAACGGCACCGGCTCGGCCGCGTAAGCCTGTACCGCGGGCTCCGCGATCGCCGCCTCCTTGGCCGGGATATCGCCGGCAACGGGCTGGGTTGCCGGACTGGGGGGCGGCGCGGATTGTCGGGATTTGTGCGGGGCGCCGGCCGCAGCGGTAACAGGGCCCGACAGCTCGGGCTTCGAGGCGAACATGCTGGGCTGCTGAACCAGGCTGCGATTGATCGAGCCGGTCAGATCGCCCATCTCGCGCTCGACCATCCCGAGCCGGCTCGTCAGCCGCTCGCGCTCGGCGGTGAGCGAGCGCAGGACGTCCGTCAGCCGCCGCGTCTCCCGCTCCACATCGGCGATCCGCGTCAGGATCTGGTCGATCATTGCGGACGGTGGGTCGTCCGGGGAGGCCGTGATCGCTGCGACGGCGGCCGTAATGCGCTTGGCGCCCAGTTCCGACCGGGCGGCAAATACCGTCGTCGTCAGCGCCAGGACGGCGCACAGGCCCCACACGCTCAGCCGGAAGAACGCTGGGCTATCGTATTGTTCGACTGCATCTGCGATATTGGCGGCACGCTTGTGATCTGCCATGCGTGCGTCTCCCGGCGCGCGAATCGGTTGAAAAGATTAGCAGGTTCGCGGCATCCAGAAGCGGACCGGCGGGCGGCCGGGAAGCCGGACGAAAGTGGACCAGATGTCGGGGCGTCGCTGTCTCACCATCATACTCGGAGCCGGAGAGGGAACCCGGATGCGGTCTTCCCGGCCGAAGGTCCTGCACGCCATCGGCGGCCGGGTGCTGATCCGCCACGTCGCGGACGCCGTGGCTCCGTTGGAAGGCAGGGTGGCGGTGGTCGTCGGGCCCGGCGGCGAGCCGATCGCCCGGCAGGTGCCCGGCGCGGACGTGTTCATCCAGCACGAGCGGCGCGGCACGGCCCATGCGGTGCTGGCGGCGCGCGCGGCGATTTCGCGTGGAGCGGACGACATCCTGGTCGTCTTCGCCGACACGCCCCTGCTGCGCACCCAGACCCTGCGCCGGCTGACTTCCGCGATCGCAGCCGGCGCGGCGGTGGCCGTGCTGGGGTTTCGCGCCGCGGACCCGACCGGCTACGGACGGCTGATCGTCAAGGATGGCGTGCTGCTTGCGATCCGCGAGGACAAGGACGCCAGCGAGGCCGAACGCGTCATCGATTTGTGCAACGGCGGCGTTATGGCGCTCGCCGGCGCATCCGCGCTGGCGATCCTGGATGAGATCGACGATCGCAACGCCAAGCAGGAATTCTACCTCACCGATGCCGTCGCGATCGCGCGCAAGAAAGGCTTGCCGGCGGTGGCCATTGAAACCGATGAAGACGAGGTGCGCGGCGTGAACACGCAGGGACAGCTTGCAGAAGCCGAAGCCATCCTGCAGTCCCGCCTGCGGCGGGCTGCGCTCGATGCCGGAGTGACCATGGTCGCGCCGGACACGGTCCACCTTGCGGCCGATACCAAGATCGGCCGCGACGTGACGATCGAGCCCTACGTCGTCTTTGGTCCGGGCGTCACGATCGAGGACGGCGCGCTGATCCGCTCGTTCTCGCACGTCGAAGGCGCGCATGTCGGGCGCGGCGCGACTGTCGGCCCGTTCGCACGGCTGCGGCCGGGGGCGAGTCTCGGCGAGAAGGTGCGGGTCGGCAATTTCGTCGAGGTCAAGGAAAGCCGCATCGAGGCGCGCAGCGCCGCCAATCATCTCGCCTACATCGGGGACGCGCACGTCGGCGAAGGGGTCAACATCGGCGCCGGCACCATCACTTGCAACTACGACGGCACGGAGAAGCACCGCACCGAGATCGGCTCCGGCGCTTTCATCGGGTCGAACTCTTCGCTGGTCGCGCCTCTCAAGGTCGGCGACCGCGCCTATGTCGGGTCGGGGTCGGTGATCACCCGGGATGTTCCCGCCGACGCGCTGGCGATTGGACGCGTGCGTCAAACCGTTAAGGACGGCTGGGCGCAACGCTTGCGCGAAATGAAATCCGGCGGCAAGACCAAGGGCGACGCCGAGTAGGCGAGGAGAATACGACACGCCATGTGCGGCATTGTGGGAATTGTCGGGCGCGAGCCGGTCGCCGGACAGATGGTCGAGGCGCTCAAGCGCCTCGAATATCGCGGATATGACTCGGCTGGCATCGCCACGCTCGAGCATGGCCATCTGGCGCGCCGGCGCGCCGAGGGTAAGCTGCGCAATCTCGAGCAGCGCCTGTCCAGCAATCCGCTCGCGGGCACGATCGGGATCGGCCACACGCGCTGGGCGACGCACGGACAGCCCAACGAGGTGAACGCGCATCCGCATGCGGCCGAACGCGTTGCGGTCGTTCACAACGGCATCATCGAGAACTTCGCGGAATTGCGCGCCGAGCTCGAAGGGCAGGGTGCGACGTTCGTCACGGAAACGGACACCGAAGTCGTCGCGCACCTCGTCAGCGTCGAGCTCAAGAAGGGCCGTTCGCCCGCCGATGCCGTGGCGGCGGCGCTGCCGCGGCTCAGGGGCGCCTTTGCGCTCGCCTTTCTGTTCGAAGGCGAGGAGGACCTGCTCGTCGGCGCGCGTCGCGGCTCGCCGCTGGCGGTCGGCTATGGCGATGGAGAAATGTATCTGGGCTCGGATGCGATCGCGCTGGCCCCATTCACCGATGCGGTGAGCTATCTCGAGGACGGCGATTGGGTCGTGATCCGCCGCGACGGCGCCGAAGTCCACGACGCCAGCGGGGCACGCGTGACGCGCCCGGTGATCAAGTCGAATGCGTCCGCGTTCCTCGTCGACAAGGGCAACCATCGCCACTTCATGGCGAAGGAGATCCATGAGCAGCCCGAAGTCGTCGGCCACACGCTGGCGCACTATCTGGACATGGCCGCGCGCCGCGTTCTGCTGCCCGAGGGCGATGTGCTCGACTGGCGCAAGCTGCAACGCGTCACCATATCGGCCTGCGGCACGGCCTATTACGCCGGCCTGATCGGCAAGTACTGGTTCGAGCGCTTCGCGCGCCTGCCCGTCGAGATCGACATCGCCTCGGAGCTGCGTTACCGCGGCGCGCCGATGGACCCCGGCAATCTGGCGATCTTCGTCTCGCAGTCGGGCGAGACCGCCGATACGCTCGCCACGTTGCGTTACGCCAAGGAGCAGGGGCAGCACGTCCTGTCGATCGTCAACGTGCCGACATCCTCGATCGCGCGCGAAAGCGACCTCGTGATCCCGACGCTGGCGGGCCCAGAGATCGGCGTCGCGTCCACCAAGGCTTTCACCTGCCAGCTTGCCGCGCTGGCCTGCCTTGCGATCGGCGCCGGCTGCGCCCGCGGTGTGGTCAGCGAGGCGGACGAGCACAATCTGGTGCGCGCACTCACCGAAGTGCCGCGCCTGATGTCGGAGGCGCTGAGCCTCGAAAGCGAGATCGAGCGGCTCGCTCGCGATCTGATCAAGTGCCGCGACGTGCTCTATCTCGGCCGCGGCACCAACTATCCGCTCGCGCTCGAAGGCGCGCTCAAGCTCAAAGAGATCTCCTATATTCACGCAGAAGGCTACGCCGCCGGCGAGCTCAAGCACGGTCCGATCGCGTTGATCGACGAGACCATGCCGGTCATCGTGATCGCGCCCTATGATCGCGTGTTCGAGAAGACGGTGTCGAACATGCAGGAGGTGGCCGCGCGCGGCGGCCGCATCATCCTCGTCACCGACGCCAAGGGCGCGCGAGAAGCGAAGGTGCGCACGCTCGCGACGCTGACGCTGCCCGAGATGGCATCGACGATCACGCCGCTGATCTATGCCGTGCCCGTTCAGCTGATCGCCTACCACACCGCGGTACTGATGGGCACCGACGTCGACCAGCCGCGCAACCTCGCCAAATCCGTTACGGTGGAATAGACGGGTGGTCGACGGGCAGCCAACGCAACGACAAGAGGCTATGATCGGGGCGCCGGGCGGTAATAGCAGAAGGTACATGTAGCGCCCCGATGAGTATCGAGATCCCGCCGAACGAGTCCCTGCCGGCACCCGAGCCGGCGCCGGTGCTGCACGCGCGCATCGGCGCCCGCATCCGCAACTATTTCCTCACCGGCCTCGTGTTGGTCGGGCCGCTGTTCGTCACCGCCTATCTGACGTGGGCCTTCATTACCTGGGTCGATGGGCTGGTGCGCCCGCTCATTCCCCCGAACTTCCGGCCTGAAAGCTACCTGCCGTTCAACGTTCCCGGCCTGGGCCTGATCATCGCTTTCGTCACCTTGACGCTGCTGGGATTCCTCACGGCCAACCTCGTCGGCCGCACGCTTCTCGAATTCGGCGAGAAGATCCTCCATCGCATGCCGGTCATCCGTCCGATCTACCGGACGATGAAGCAGATCTTCGAGACTGTGTTCTCGACCTCCGGCTCGACCTTCCGCAAGGTCGGGCTGGTCGAGTTTCCCGCGCCGGGCATGTGGTCGCTGGTGTTCCTGTCGCAGCCGCCGAGCGAGGAGGTGGCCGAGCGGCTCCCGAGCGAGGAGCATGTCTCGGTGTTTCTGCCCTGCACGCCGAACCCGACCACCGGTTTCTTCTTCTATCTGCCGCGCAAGGACATCGTCGATCTCGACATCAAGGTCGAGGATGCCATGACCTTGCTGATCTCGGCCGGCATGATCCAGCCGAACTCGAATCCTCAGAAGCGGATGGCGGCGCTGGCCGAGACGGCGCGCGCCGCGCAGCTCGCGCGGACGTCGCTGGCCAAGGAACCCGTCGAGTAAGTAGAGCATCCGAGATGCAACAAAATGGTTGCATATCTGACGCGGTGCGGCTAGACGAATAGGCAACCAGGAGGTTGCTGATGACGGACCGTATCGAGAAGACCATCGAACTGAAGGCGCCCGTTTCCCGGGTGTGGCGCGCACTGACGGATCACCGCGAGTTCGGCACGTGGTTCCGGGTGAAGATGGACGGACCGTTCGTGGCCGGCCAGCCGGCCGCCGGCCAGCTCACGTATCCCGGCTACGAACATGTGCGCTTCCAGGTCATCGTGCGGACGATCGAGCCGGAGCGCTATTTTTCGTTCAACTGGCACCCGTATGCGATTGATCCAAAAGTGGATTACAGCCAGGAGACGCCGACATTGGTCGAGTTCACGCTCGAGTCGATCGCAGGGGGCACCCGGCTGCGGGTCGTCGAATCCGGATTCGACAACGTTCCGGCGCATCGGCGCGACGAGGCCTTCCGCATGAACGACGGCGGCTGGACTGCCCAGATGGAGAACATCGCGCAATATGTCCGACAGGCGGCTTAGCGGCGCGGCCGCACTCAAAGTCCACGCCTCGATCTTCGCGGCGCTCGGCGACGAGACCCGGCTCGCGGTCATCACCGAGCTCGCGAACGGCAGGCCGCAGTCGATTGCGCGCCTCACCGCGCAGACCGATCTCACACGTCAGGCAGTGACCAAGCATCTGCGCGTGCTCGAGGAGGCCGGCGTCGTGCACAGCGTGCGGGTGGGGCGCGAGAGCCGGTTCGAGCTCGCGCCCAAGCCGCTCGAGGAGGCGCGCCGCTATCTCGACCGCGTCTCGGCGCAATGGGATGACGCGCTGGCGCGGCTCAAGTCCTTCGTCGAGGAGTGAGAGTGCGAGGAGCTATCCGGCGCGGATCAGCCGCACCGCCTCGTCGCGCTCGAACAGGTACAGCAGCACGCGCAAGGCCTGGCCGCGCGGCGAGGCGAGGTGCGGATCGCGTGCCAGGATGAGCGCGGCGTCGTCGCGCGCCGCCTGCAGCAGCTTGCCGTGCACCTCGATGCGGGCGATCCGGAAACCGGGCATGCCGCTCTGGCGCGTGCCGAGCACGTCGCCTTCGCCGCGCAGACGCAGGTCTTCCTCGGCAATGCGGAAACCGTCCTCGGTCTCGCGCATGACCGCGAGCCGCGCCTTGGCGGTCTCCCCGAGCGGCGCCTTGTAGAGCAGCAGGCAAGTCGAGCGCCCGCTGCCGCGGCCGATGCGGCCGCGCAGCTGATGAAGCTGCGCGAGGCCGAACCGCTCGGCGTGCTCGATCACCATCACGGTGGCCTGTGGCACGTCGACGCCGACCTCGATCACCGTGGTCGCCACCAGGAGCCGGCTCTCGCCGGCGGCAAAGCGGGCCATTGCCGCGTCCTTGTCCGCGCCTTTCATGCGGCCGTGGACGAGATCGACGGCGCGGCCGAAACGCGTCTTCAAGCTCGCGAAGCGGTCCTCTGCGGCGGCGAGGTCGCTGGTCTCCGACTCTTCCACCAGCGGGCATACCCAATAGGCCCGGCGGCCTTCCCCGATTGCGCGGCCGACGGCCTCGACGACCTCCTCCAGCCGGTCGAGCGGGATGGTGCGCGTATCGACGGGTTGCCGCCCCGCCGGCTTCTCACGCAGTTCCGAAAGATCCATGTCGCCGAAATAGGTGAGCACCAGCGTGCGCGGGATCGGCGTTGCGGTCATCACAAGCATGTCGACGGCGTCGCCCTTCCGCGTGAGCGCAAGGCGCTGATGCACACCGAAGCGATGCTGCTCGTCGACGACCGCGAGCGCGAGATCCGCGAACTCGACCTCGTCCTGGAAGATCGCGTGGGTGCCGATGACGAGGTCGATCTCGCCTGCGGCGAGCGCCGAGAGAAGTTGGGCGCGCTCGCGTCCGCGCTCGCGGCCGGTCAGCAGTGCCACGCGAATGCCGGCGGCGGCCGCGAGCGGCGCGATCGTGTGGTGGTGCTGGCGTGCGAGGATCTCGGTCGGCGCCATCAGCGCGGCCTGATGACCCGCTTCGATCGCGGCGGCGCAGGCTATCAGCGCCACCACGGTTTTTCCCGAGCCGACGTCGCCTTGGAGCAGGCGCACCATGCGCTCCGGCTTCTCGAGATCGGCGGCGATCTCGGCAAGGGCACGCTGCTGCGACGGGGTGAGGCTGTAGGGCAGGGAAGCAACGATCACTTTGCGCAATCGGCCGTCGCCGGCGGTGCCGCGTCCTGGCCGCCGCTTGGTATTCGCGCGCACAAGGCCGAGTGCGAGCTGTCCGGCAAGGAGTTCGTCATAGGCGAGGCGCGACCACGCCGGCGTTTCGGGGGCGACGTCGTGCGGCTCCTGCGGGCCATGCAACCGCACCAGCGCCTCGGCAAAGGAGGGATACGTTTGGCGCGCAAGCCAGGCTGGATCCTGCCACTCCGGGAGCGCAGGGATACGCGGCAATGCCCCGTCGATGGCGCGGCGCAACTGATTGCCTGAGAGTCCTTCGGTGAGCGGATAGACCGGCTCCACCAGCGGCAGCTTCGCGAGGCCGGCGTCGTCCACGACCCGGTCGGGATGCACCATCTGCAACATCCCGTCGTAGAACTCAGCGGTGCCCGAGACGTAGCGACGTGCGCCGACCGGCAACTGCTGCTCCAGATAGTCCCTGCGTGCATTGAAGAAGACGAGGGTGAGGGTGCCGGTTTCGTCGCTGGTCGTGACGCGGTAGGGCAGCCGCGGGCGATTGGGCGGCGGCGGCCGGTGCTGCTCGACGGTGACCTCCACCGTCACCACGCTGCCGGGCACGACGTCGCGCAGCTTGGGGCGGGCGCGGCGGTCGATGGCACCGACGGGCAGATGGAACAGCAGATCGACCACGCGGGCGCCGTCCTCGCGGCCGGTGAGGCGCCGGTAGTTCTTCTCCGTCTTCGGACCGACGCCGGGCAGCGTCGTCGCCGATGCAAACAGCGGGTTGAGCAGAATGGGCCGCATTCGAATCCGAAATTGTGCTCTGACGGTCTCGCCTCTATATAACCCATCGCCCGGCTCCGTCCGGGCGTTTGGCGTTGGGGAAGTGCAGGAAAATGACCGGAACAACGAGGTCTAGTGCGGGATTGGACGAACGGCGGCGCCGGCTGCTGTACCGGTCGTGGCACCGCGGCTTGCGCGAGATGGACCTCGTGATGGGGCGATTTGCCGACGCGACGATTGCAGATCTCACCAACGAGGAACTGGCCGAGTTCGAGGCGCTCAGCGAACTGCCCGACCCCGACCTCTATGCCTGGGTGTGCGGCGAGATTCCGGTCCCGCGCGAGGTCGATACCGCCCTGTTCCGCAAGTTGCGCGCCTTCCACCGCGGCGAGGCGCGCTAAGGCATGGTCCGTTCTCCTGCCGACCTGCTGGCTCCCGGCCGCGCGCTGACGCTCGCCAACGTCGCCGACGGCGCCGAGGGGCTGGTGATCGCCGATCTCGCCCGCGCCGTCGCGGCAAGGCCGGGCGCGCCCGCGACCAGCCTCCTCGTGGTCTGCCGCGATGGCCCGCGCATGGCGCAGTTGGCGCGGGCCCTCGTGTTCTTCGCCCCGGACATTGCGACGCACGAATTCCCGGCCTGGGACTGCCAGCCCTATGACCGCGCCTCGCCGCACGCGGCCGTGGTGGCGCAGCGGATGACCACACTGTCGAGGCTCGCGCGACTCAAGGGTCGCGACCGGCCCTCAGTCCTGCTCACCACGGTGAACGCCGTTCTGCAACGCGTCCCCGAGAAGACGCGTCTCGCCGCACAGGCGCTCTCCGCCGCGCCCGGCAACGTGCTGCGCATGGACGACATCGTCGGCTGGCTCGAGCTCAACGGCTTCATGCGCGCCTCCACTGTTCGCGAGCCGGGCGAATACGCCGTGCGCGGCGGCATCATCGATCTATTTCCGCCCGGCATGGACCAGCCGGTGCGCCTCGATTTCTTCGGCGACACGCTCGAATCGATCCGCAGCTTCGATCCCGACAGCCAGCGCACCACCGACCAGTTGCGCGGACTCGATCTGGTTCCCGTCGCGGAATTTCAGCTCACGACCGAGACCATCCGCCGCTTCCGGCTGAGCTACGTCGAAACTTTCGGGACATCCGCCAACGATCCGCTCTACGAGGCGGTGAGCGAAGGACGGCGCTACCCCGGTGTCGAGCACTGGCTGCCGCTGTTCCACGAGAAGCTCGACACGCTGTTCGACTACGTGCCCGGGTCGCCCGTGGTGATCGAGCCTCTGGCGGAAGACGCCGCAACGGAACGTCTGGCGCAGATCGCGGACTACTACGAAGCCCGTCGCCACCCGTTGGATGCGGCTGGCGCGGCACCCTACAAGCCGTTGCCACCCGATCGGCTGTACCTGTCGGAGCAGCAGTGGCGGGGCCACCTCGATCACGGAGCGGTCGTGCGGCTGACACCGTTCGCGGTGGCCGACCAGAACGCGATCGATGCGGCGACCCGCCAGGGACGCAACTTCGCGCCCGAGCGCGCCCAGCCCGACGCCAACGTGTTCGAGGCCGTGCGCGAGCACGTCGCAAGGCTGCAGACCGAGGGCAAACGCGTCCTGTTCGCGCTGTGGAGCGAAGGCGCGCGCGACCGTATGCGGCACGTGCTGTCCGACCACCGCATTATCAATCTCACGAACGTCGCGAGCTGGCCCGACGCGCTGGCGCGGCCCAAGCCGGAGATCGGCCTTGCCGTGCTGGGCCTGGAGACCGGCTTCGAGACCGAGGACGTCGCCGTCATCGGCGAGCAGGATATCCTCGGCGACCGGCTCGTGCGCCAGCGCCGGCCGCGCCGCGCCGACAACTTCATCGCCGAGGTGTCGAGCCTCGCTGCGGGCGACCTCGTCGTGCACGTCGATCACGGCATCGGGCGGTTCCACGGTCTGACGACGGTCACGGCCGCGGGAGCACCGCACGATTGCCTGGAAGTGCACTACGCCGGCGGCGACAAGCTGTTCCTGCCGGTGGAGAACATCGAGCTGCTCTCGCGCTACGGCAGCGAGGAGAGCACCGTCGATCTCGACCGGCTGGGCAGTGGCGCCTGGCAGGCGCGCAAGGCGCGCACCAAGAGCCGTATCCGCGAGATCGCCAGCGGGCTCATCAAGATCGCCGCCGAGCGCCTGTTGCGCGAAGCGCCGCGCTTCACCACCGAGGTCGGGCCCTACGACGAGTTCTGCGCCGGGTTTCCCTACGAGGAGACCGAGGATCAGCAGGCCGCAATCGACGCGGTGCTCGATGATCTCGCGTCCGGCCGTCCAATGGACCGGCTGGTGTGCGGCGACGTCGGTTTCGGCAAGACCGAGGTGGCGCTGCGCGCCGCGTTCATCGCCGCCATGGCGGGCAAGCAGGTGGCGGTGGTCGTTCCGACGACGCTGCTCGCGCGCCAGCATTTCAAGACTTTCTCGGAGCGCTTCCGTCCGTTCCCGGTGAAGGTCGCGCAGGCGTCGCGTCTGGTCAGCGCCAAGGAACTGACCAAGGTCCGCAAGGGCCTCGCCGAGGGCGAGGTCGATATCGTCGTCGGCACGCATACGCTGCTCGGCAAGGCCATCAAGTTCAAGGACCTGGGCCTCGTCATCATCGACGAGGAGCAGCACTTCGGCGTCGCCCATAAGGAGCGCCTCAAGGCGCTGCGGGCCGAGGTGCACGTGCTCACGCTCACCGCGACACCGATCCCGCGCACGCTGCAGCTCGCCCTCACGGGCGTGCGCGAACTGTCCATCATCGCGTCCCCGCCGGTCGACCGGCTGGCGGTGCGCACCTTCATTGGCCCATTCGACCCCCTGATCATGCGCGAGGCGTTGCTGCGCGAACGCTACCGCGGCGGACAGGCGTTCTACGTGTGCCCGCGCATCGAGGACCTCGCGGGCGCCAAGGAGATGCTGGAGAAGACCATCCCGGAAGCGCGCGTGGTCACGGCGCATGGCCAGATGCCACCGACCGCGCTGGAGGACGTAATGTCCGCGTTCTACGACGGCAAATACGACGTGCTTCTCTCGACGGCCATCGTCGAGTCCGGCCTCGACATCCCGACCGCCAATACCTTGATCGTGCACCGGGCCGACATGTTCGGGCTGGCCCAGCTCTATCAGTTGCGCGGCCGCGTCGGCCGCTCCAAGACGCGCGCCTATGCGCTGTTCACGCTGCCGCAGCACAAGATCACGCTGCAGGCCGAGCGGCGGCTCAAGGTGCTGCAGTCGCTCGATACGCTCGGCGCCGGCTTTCAGCTCGCCTCGCACGACCTCGATATCCGGGGTGCGGGAAACCTCCTGGGCGACGAGCAATCGGGTCACATCAAGGAGGTCGGCTTCGAGCTCTATCAGCAGATGCTGGAGGAGGCGGTCGCAAGCCTCAAGGCGGGCATCTCCGAGCCCGTGTCCGACCGCTGGTCGCCGCAGATCACGATCGGCACGCCCGTGCTCATTCCGGAGGACTATGTCGCAGACCTCTCGGTGCGCCTGGCGCTCTATCGTCGGCTCGCCGATCTCGACGATGAGCGCGATATCGACGCGTTCGGTGCAGAGCTGGTCGACCGCTTTGGTCCGCTGCCGATCGAAGTGAAGCACCTGCTCGATGTCGTCGGCATCAAGGCGCTGTGCCGGCGCGCCAACGTGGCCAAGGTCGACGCGGGACCGAAGGGTGCCGTGCTGGCCTTCCGCGACGACAGGTTCGCCAACCCGGAGGGTCTCATCGCCTTCATCCAGAAGGAGGGCCCGGCCGCGCGCGTGCGTCCCGACATGAAGGTCGTGTTCTTCGAGGACTGGGAGCAGCCGGAGGAACGCCTCAAGGGGACCGCCGAGATTCTGCGCCAACTCGCCGCCATCGCGGAGCGGGCGAAGGCGGCTTAGCCTCGCCACGAGGTGTCGGCGGGCTCCACAAGGTGCCTAGCCATTGGACAAACAACACCTTGTGGAAGTTGTGCGAGTTGTGAGGATATCAATAGGTTAGCAGCCGCGGCTAACCCGCCGCCTGACCGGTTGCCACTTCCTGTGCAGCGCGCTCGATCGCGCTCGCGAGATATTCGGGGGCCTGGGCGCCCGATACGGCCAGGACACCGCCGAAGATGAAGAACGGCACACCCTCGATGCCGGCTTCCTTGGCTTTTTCGGCTGCTTCCGACACCAGCGCCACATCGGCATCGCTGTCGAGCATCTCGCGGACCTGGGCGGCGTCGAGCCCGCAGTCGGCGGCGGCCTTGACCAGCACCTCGCGGTCGGACAGATCGCCGCCTTCGGTGAAGTAGAGTTCCATCAGCCGCTGTTTCATCTGCGGGGCCCTCCCGACCTGCGCGGCCCACAGGATCAGGCGATGACAGTCGAGGGTGTTCGGCTGACGCGCGAGCGCCATCACGTTGTAGGTCAGTCCCTCGGCCTGTGCCGCGGCGGCGACGCGCTGTGCGATCTGCTCGTAACGCTCGGGCGAGCCGAACTTGGTGGTCAGGTACTCGTCGCGGCTGATGCCTTCACGCGGAACCCAGTCGTTGAGGAAATAAGGCTGGTAGCGGATCTCGACGGGTATCTCCGGCTTGAGGGCGATTGCCTTTTCGAGCCGGCGCTTGCCGATGAAGCACCACGGGCAGACCACGTCCGAGAACACGTCGATGGTGAGAGGGGCCTGCGGCATGGCTGCGCTCCTGTCGTGCCGGGACTCGACCAGCCTAGCGCATGGCGTGCTCAGGGGACATCCGGCCCCCGCCACAAATCTTCGTGGGCTATTCGGCCGCTTCTTCCGGGATGCACACCGTGTCGAAGACCCGGGCCAGCAACGTGTCGGTGGTGTCCGACGGCGTGAGGGTTGCGAGCGCCAGCGACGTTTCGATGCGGCCCGCGGGCTCGGGGGTGATGACGGTGTTCTTGAGAGTCGTCGCCATCCTGCGGGCGACCACGTGCGCGCCGCGCAGGCTGGTGTTCGGGAAGGCGAGGAGCAGCGAGCCGTCCGGCGCGCGGGCGGCAAAGTCGATACTGCGGATCAACCGGCTGGCGAGGCGCGCAGCATCGAGCACAACGCGCGGATCGGTCCCGGCAGGAAACCAGAAGCGTGCGAGAGAGAGCGGTCGCCGCTCCTCGCGCGCCGTGTCGAGGGCGCGTTGGAACTCTGCCGCAAAGGCGTCGGAATTGAACAACCCGGTGCTTGGATCGAGCAGGCCTTTGGCCTCGATGGCTGCGAGCTGGCGCTGCTGGCGGGCGGCGTAGGCGTGCAGCCGGATCAGCGGCAGCATCCATTTCAGCACGGTTGCCGGCCCTGCATCGAAGCGCTCGAAGTTCGGCAGGTTGCTGCAATCCACCGTGACCGGTACGCCCCCGATCAACGCGATCGGGAGATTGCGAAAGCGCGCGTCTTCGCTCAAGGCTGTGAGGAATGCGTTGACCGTCGCCGGTCCAAAGCCCGGTCCGATGAAGATGCCGTCAAGCGGACGACTGGTGAGATGGCGCGCGGCGGTCTCAACGCTGAGTGAGCCAATCATCGCCAGGCGCTCGCCGACGGCCGTGCAGAGCTCGGGATAGCTGCGCCCGCGGCCCGTCACCAGAACGGCTGCGTCCTCGAGCGGGTCGCCCTGCACGGGCTCCGGCACGGCACCGCCGTCGGCCTGCAACGTGGCGGTGCGTTGTGCGACGGTGACGTCGAGCGCCCGCACGCGCTGCGCGGAGGCCAGTTGGGCGAGAATACGGGCCGGCGTCGCCCTGCTCGAGATCGGCAGGGCATGGGCGAAGGTCGGACCGCCATCCGCCCCGACGCGCGCGAGCACAGGCAGATATGCTTCTTGCAGAATGTCGAGGGCCGCGCTGATGTCCGCGACCGCCTCGCCCTTCTCCGGAGGAGGGCGCTCATTGATGATGACCCCGGCCGGCCAAGCCGTCCGGATCGCCTCGGCCGCCTGGTCCCAGGTGGTCTCGACGATCGGCGCATTGCCGCGCAGCTTGATCGCTTCCGCCAACTCGACGCTGCTGGTCTCAGCCACAATGACGATGGGACCCTGCAGGGACATGGGCGGCCTGATGCGGGAAGTTGAACCGTTACGGCAGTCTGCAAGCTAAGCGTGCCGCGTTAATTCCCGGTCAACGCTGACGCAGACTCGCGGGTCAGCGCCCGGGCTCGCGCCACCACGTCTCGGGTAGGTAGCCGGACAACGGCGTCTTCACGGGGTGGGCGACGCCG
>Ga0180222_1000820_pt1 | contig 39321 bp, 37 predicted proteins | sample eDN5th37CKraftOP_FD_151336 | JGI IMG/M metagenome (GOLD analysis project Ga0180222, IMG submission 151336) | Enriched Organic Plus compost microbial communities from Emeryville, California, USA - eDNA 5th pass 37_C Kraft OP (version 2) (version 2) ...
ACAAAACCGCGCCGCATCCTCTTCTTCTCAGCCTGCCCCGGTTCATCCATCTGCGGGCCGACGCCATCGAAATGGGTTCGCTGCTCCGCACCACGCTCGATTTCCTGACGAACGAGTCGGCTTGCCGACGCGATGGATATGCGGTGGTGTCGAGCCGTCTGGCCGATCTCGTGTTCATGCAGATAGTGCGGACCCAGCTCCTGTCGGCGTCGAGGGAGGTGGCGGGCTGGCTCAGGGCCCTCACCGACCCGGCGATCGGCGCGACGATCGCGGCCATTCACGACGATCCCGGCCATGGCTGGACGGTTCAGGAAATGGCCCGCAAAAGCGGCTTGTCGCGCTCCGGCTTCTGCGCCCGGTTCAAGGAACTGACCGGCAGCCCGCCCTATCACTATCTGCGCGCGCTGAAAATGACTCTGGCATCGCGCAGGCTGGCGGAAGGGGCGAGCGTGAAGGCGCTGGCGGCGGAGCTGGGCTATGCCACCTCCTATGCTTTCGCCAGCGCCTTCCGGCAGCAATTCGGGCAGTCGCCTTCCCGGTTCCGCACCGCCCAGGCCGACCCGCCCGGCGGGGCGTCGCCATCCGGGGAGAGTCCGAAGTAAGCCGGGCGCACGGCCCCGCAAGGGGCGTCAGATCGGCTCCGCGAGACGCAGCGCCGCATTCCGCATCACGCCGGGAACGTCCACATCCTTGCGGCCCTCGACCTCCCAGCGCGCGAGCTGGCAGCTCGCCTCGACGACGGCGCTGACCCGCGGATGGCGGCGTTCGACGAACCGGGCCAGACCGGCGTCGATATCGGTTTCCTCATTGAGCATCTGCGCCAGCACGATCGCATCCTCGATCCCCATCGCGGCCCCTTGCGCGAGCACGGGCGGGTTGGCGTGGACGGCATCGCCGATCATCACGAGCCGCCCCTTCCCCCATGGTGGCGGAGCCAGCAGCCATTCGAGCGGCCGGAAGCTGACCTGTTCCGGGCTGTCGATCTGCCCCGCCAATTGCCGGACCATCTCGCCATAGCCTTCCAGCTCGGCGCGGAACTGGTGGTGCAGCGTCGCTTCGTCGCGGCGCAGGCCGTCATCGGCCTGTACGATATACATATAGGCCTGATCGCGGGAAATGGGGCAGATGCCGACGACGCCATGGCGGCCGCCGAGAAACATGTTGGTGCAATCCATGCCCTCCGGCCTGGGCATCGACACGCGCCAGACCGCCTGCCCGGTAGGTTGGGGCCCGACACCCGGCATCAGCAACGCGCGCGTCCGCGAATAAAGACCCTCCGCCGCCACGGCGAGATCATAACGTCCGGTCGAACCGTCGCTGAATGACGCGGTGATGGCCCCGCCCTCGACATTCCCCCCGTCATCCCATTTCTCGACCGTCACTCCGCATCGCATCGAGCAAACCGGCCTTGCCGCTTCGACGAGAATGGCATGAAAACCGGCACGGGTGATCCCTGTCCCGCCCGGCCATTCAGGCCCTCCGATGCGGGGGAGAGGGTTTTCGAGGAGAATGTCCCCTGCCGGGTTGCGCATGACCATCCGGTCGGCCGGGACACCGGCATCGACGCATTTCCCGGCGACGCCGATGCTGTCCAATGCCCGCATCGCGTTGGCGACGAGCGTGAGGCCGACGCCGCCGCCATCGTCGATATGGGGTTTGCGTTCGATAAGGTCGACGGTCCAGCCGTTGCGGCCCAGAGCCGCCGCGGCGGTCAGGCCGGAAATTCCCGCGCCGACGACAAGCGCCCTGCGTCCGGTACGAATAATGTCGGTCATCTGGCGTTCCTCGCGGTGCGGGCCATCATTCGGCGGCTTCGGATACGGCCCGGCGCTCCGCCACGATCTGGCGGGCGATCTCGCGCCGCGTCCGTATCGCGCCCTCGTCCGAGCGAACCGACACTTCGGGCACGCGGTCCGGCCCCAGTTCGTCGAACAGGCGCTGGATATCGCCGAGCGCGACCACGTCCTCCATCAGCAGATGCCGAAGATCCTCGAAGATCGCGGGATGCAGATTTTCGTAATTCTGCGCGATCGCGACGAACTGATAGCAATGGCGATCGTCCGCCGGCGTGATGCCGAATACCAGCCGGTTGTCGCGCCGCGGGGCGTCCGGGTCGGTGGTTTCGGTAAAATGCTGGCGCACCACGCAAAGATGCGGGGCGTAGCTGCGCAGCTCAAGCGTCCGGTCCGCGCGATCCCCTTGCAGATGCATGGCCCGCCGGATCATCGGCGCGATGACTTCATCCTTGAACTCGCGGAACATCGAGACGCGCGCGCCTTCCTGTTCGCAGCGATAGGGGTGGCTCGCGACATTGCCCGAATCGATCAGGCCGTGATGCAGATAGGTGATGTGCGTCGCATCGACGAGATTTTCGAACGAATAGAGATAGTTGGAATCCGCCTCCAGGCAGACGCCGTAATAATCGTAGAAGCCTTCCGCGCTCAGGCCGACCTCGGCATGGTCGGGGATCAGGGACGGGTCGGCCAGCGAAGGCTCGCCCGCCCAGATCCAGATCCAGCCGCCGATCTCCAGAAGCGGATAGGCATGGACCGACATGGCCGACGTCGGGGCGCCGCCGGAGGGAATCAGACAGGCGCGCCCGCTCGTTCCGAATTGTATTCCATGATAATTGCACTGAATGGCATCACCGATCAGCGTGCCGCCGTTGGAAAGGCGCATGCCCCGATGCGGGCAGCGGTCGAACAGCGCGACCGGCTCGCCACCCTCTGTCCGGTACAGCACGACAGGATCGCCGAACAGCTTCCGGTGCATGGGCTCGCGCGTGACCTCGAAGCCGAAGGCCGCGACATACCACTGGTTTCGCGGATATTCCGCCCTGCCGGGCAGCATGTCTACGCCATCGATCATCATTTCCGTCTCTCCATCGTCTATTGTTTCCGAAGCATATGCCGGACGTGGAGCCTGCCAATCGCGAAGTCATCCAAATGACGACTGAATTCGTCCAGAAACATCGTGAAAACCGATAGCTAAACGCGTTTCTATCGATTTGCCGGACCAGTCTCCGGTGTCTTAGCTTCGTTCCAAATCCAACGATCCTTGTTCATCGAAAAGCAAGGCGAAACCATGGGGAGGAGAGCAATGAAAAATTGGCTGTTGGCCACTGTGAGCGTCGGCATGCTGGCGTTTTCCGTCAATGTCCAGGCGCAGACGGCGGAGGAAAGCGAGCGGGAGAATGTCGGCCTGACCGATATCGTCGTGACGGCGCAACGGAGATCCGAAAGCCTCCAGAACGCCGCTGTTCCCATATCCGCGGTCAGCGCCGACATGCTGCGCGACGCAGGCGTCAGCAAGGTCGCGGAACTCACTGCGGTGGTGCCGTCCCTCCAGATTTCCGCCGGCGCCGGACCCTATAGCCTCTTCTACCTGCGCGGCGTCGGCAATTTCAACGGCAACTCCCTCTCGGATTCCGCTGTCGCGGTGAACTTCAACGACGTCTTCATCGCCCGCCCCTCGGCAACCGCCGGTTTCTTCTACGATCTGGAACGCGTCGAAGTCGTCAAGGGACCGCAAGGCACGCTTTACGGCCGGAACGCGACCGGCGGCGCCATCAACGTTCTTCCCGCCAAGCCGCAACCCGGCGTGTTCACGGCCAGCCTCAACGGCGAATATGGCAATTACGATACCGTCCGCCTCGACGGCGCCATAAACGCGCCGATCGGCGACGCCGCGGCGGTCCGGCTGGCGGCGAATTATGTGAAGCATGACGGCTATCTTTCGGACGGCACCGACGATCAGGACGATCTGGGCGCGCGGCTGTCGTTCCGCTTCCAGCCGACCGACACGCTCGATATCCGCATCACGGGCGATTATTTCCGGCAGAAAGGGCGCGGTCCCGGCTCGACCATCCTCACCGGCGCGGGCCTCGACTTCTCGCCCGACGATCGTATCGGGATCAGCGATCCGCGATCCCACGCGGTCTATCAGCAGACCTATGTCGGTATTGCCGGCACTACCCTCTCCGGCATTCCAGACACCCAGTTCGCCGACAATAAATCCTGGGGCGTCTCCGCGACGGTTGACTGGGAAACGCCGGCCGGGACCATCACGATCATTCCCGCCTATCGGGAAAACCGCCTGGATTTCCTTTCCACGAGCCCCGGCTTCCAGATCCGGCAAAGGGAAAAGAATTCGCAGACCAGCGTCGAGGCCCGCATCGCTTCGGACGACCGGAACTGGTTCGGCTATATTTTCGGCCTGTATTATTTCCAGGAGGAGGGCGATTCCCCGACCTACAACACGAACGCCCAGTATAACGCTTCATTCCAGCAGATCGCCTTCGACACCACCTCGATGGCGGCATTTGCGCGCCTGAATTTCAATGTCACCGACGATCTGACCTTCACGCTCGGCGGGCGCTACACGACGGAAGACAAGACATTCGGGGGCGTTTTCGAAACTGTCTCGCGCCTGTGCCTGACCAATCCCGTCTTTGCCCCGACGGCATTCGGTTCCTGCCCCGGCGCGCCGATCGTCCCGTTCGGCTCCATGTCCGTGCCGCCTGCAATCGGGGGCGCGCCCGGCGGGCCGGTCGCCTTCTACCCGACGACGACATCGTTCCAGACCTATGCGCGATTCGCCAACACCAGCCGCAACAATTTCGAGAAATTCACCTGGAGAGCGGCCCTCGACTGGCAGTTCACGCCGGACAATCTGATTTACGCCAGCTTCGAAACCGGCTTCAAATCGGGCGGCTTCTTCTTCAGCAACGATGACAACAACTACACGCCCGAAACCATCGATGCCTATACGATCGGTACGAAGAACTGGTTCTTCGATCGTCGCCTGCGGGCCAATCTCGAACTTTTCTACTGGAAATATCACGACCAGCAGATCAGCCATCTCGGCATGGATTCCACCGGCGCGATCATCTTCCCGACCGAGAATGTCGGGCAAGGGACGTTCAAGGGGTTCGAGGTGGAAACCGAGCTGGCGGTGACGAACACGACGCGGCTGCGCGCCGATGTCCAGTATCTGGATGCGAAATACAACAACTTCGTCTACCTCGTGCCGCAACCGGTGCAGACCGGATGCATCCTCACCCCTCCGGGCGCCATCGCCTCCTTCCAGGTCGATTGTTCCGGCAAACGTCCGCCCAACGCTCCGAAATGGACGCTCAACATCGGGGCCGAGCAGGACGTCCTGCTGCCCAATGACGGGAAGGTCACGATCGGCGCCCGTGCCCATTATCAGTCCAGAACGCTGACCGGTCTGGATTTCCTCGATGCGGAGATGCAGCCCGGATACTGGCTCGCCGATGCGTCGATCGGCTATGAATCGCCGGACAGGCGCTATCGCATCTCGGCCTTCGTGAACAACATCTTCAACGAGGCGGTCTTCTCGAACACCTTCCCGCCGCCGCTTACCGAGGGGCTTCTCGTCAGCTCGCTGCGCCCGCCCCGGCTCTACGGCATCCGCGCCGGCGTGAGTTTCTAGGGGATGGAGATGTCACGGCATCCCTTTGTCCGCAATGCCTGGTATGCCGCCGGATGGATCGAGGAGCTGACGGAGAAGCCCCGCGCCATACGCATGCTCGACCGGCCGCTCGTCCTCTTCCGCGCGGGGGACGGGACGCCGGTCGCGATGGACGATCGCTGCCCCCATCGGTTCGCGCCGCTGAGCCTTGGCGAAATCCGTGACGGCGCGCTGATGTGCCGATATCATGGCCTGCGTTTCGACCAGCGGGGCAACTGCATCCACAATCCTTTCGGGAAGGACAACAAGGCGCCCGCTGCGGTCCGTGTACGGACTTACCCTGTTGCCATACGGTACGGGATGATCTGGGTGTGGATGGGCGAGGAAGAGCGGGCGGACGAAAAGCTGCTGCCCGTCGTCCCTTTCCTTGACGACGGGGATTTCGCGGTGGCTCGCGGCTATCTCAACGTGGCGGCGCATTATGAGCTGGTGACCGACAATCTTCTGGACCTGACCCATGCGCAGTTCCTCCATCCGTTCCTCGCTTCCGAGGACGGGGCGAACCGCACAAAAATACGCTTCGAGCATGAAGACCGGCGGGTATCGTCCTTCTACGATATCCGCGATGAACCGGTGACCGGCCTGTTTCAACTGTTCTACCGGGGCCGGGCGGAACAGGTCGATATGTATTCCTATATTCACTGGACCCCACCGTCCAACCTCTGGCTGGATGTCGGTATCAGGCCGGACGATCTGCCGCCGGCGGAATGGCCGAAGGTGCCCTCCGCCCATTTCCTTACCCCGGAAACAGAGGACAGCACGCATTATTTCTGGGCTTCCGGGCGGAATTGCCAGACGGATGATCCTGAGATCGGCATGATGCTGAAGGCCGGGATCGCGAAAGCCTTCGAAAATGAGGACGAGCCGATGATCCAGGCGGTGCGCAGCCGCATGTCCTCCAACGATCTTTTCGCGGAAAAGCCCCTGCTCCTTCCCACCGACGAGGCGGGCGTGCGCGCCCGGCGCATGGTGCGCAAGATGATCGAGGGGGAACAACCGGCCTGAACCGGGGCATCGGCTCCCTCGCATGACCGGATGTCGCCGCCGCCCGCGTTCATCGGGCGGCGGCGTTGTCATTCCGCACCCCCGCTGCCGTCATCCGGTGGCGCTTTCCTTCAGGCAGCGGGCGGCATAGGCATCGAAGGTCGTCGGTTGCCGGCCCAGAAGCCAGGTGAGAACCCGCGCATTTCCGGCAATGCCACGCCGCGCATAATATCCGAAAAGGCGGTGGATGGCCTCGATCGCATAGGTGGAAAGCGGGTGATGGCTTTTCACCGCCCGGATCAGGTCGTCCGGGCTGATTTCCGCCGCCTGCACCTCCGCCCCGGACAGCCGCCGAAGCGCGTCGCAAATGTCGGTGACGGACAGATGCTCGTCGGCGGCGATATCATAGGAGGCGAAGCTGTGGCCGGGCTCGAGCGCAACCATGGCGGCGACCTCGGCGAGGTCCGCCATATCGACATGCCCCAGCACCGTCCCGACCGGATAGGGCATGGCGACGCGGCCCGACGCCACGGCCTGGGCGACGTCTATATTCTGCATGTAATGCTGCGGGCGCAGGATGGTCCAGTCGAGATCCGTGTCGAGCAAATGAGCTTCCACCGCCAATTTGGCCTGATGGTTCATCAGGTCGTCGATCTGCGGATGGATCACCGAGATATAGATGAAACGCGAGACGCCGGCGGCAATGGCGGCATCTATCATGCCCGTTCCCATTGATGTCTCGCGTGGATCGAGCGTCGGCCCGTAGTGGATGACCACGTCCATGCCTTCGACGGCGCGCCGCCTGTCGGCAGGGGTATCCAGATCGCCTTCCACGCTTTCCACCCCTTCCCCGCGGAAAGGGCGGCGGACCAGTCCCCTTATGAAGGGGCGTTCGGGGCGGGCCTGCAACGCCGCCACGACATGGCGCCCGGTCCTGCCGTTTGCGCCCACCACCAGAATGCGCATCGCTCTCCTCCTCCCATGCCTGATTCGGGAGCATCCTAACGGCCGGGTCGGCAGGCCCCTCATCGCAATTGGCGATAGCAGCCTTTGGCCGCACCGATCGATCGGTGCACTTCCCTCTCACTCCCGGCCGGCCGCCATGCGTTTCCTTCGCCGGTACCCGGCGGGCGTGACCTTGCGCAGCGAACGGAAGGCACGGCTGAAGGCGAAGCTGCTGCCATAACCGAGTTCTTCCGCAAGGGCAGCGACGGAAACATCGCTTTCCGCCAGCCTGCGCTCCGCCAGATGGCAGCGCCATTCCAGAAGATAGGCGGCCGGGGTGACGCCCATGATCGAGGCAAAATGCCTGGCGAAGCTGGAACGGGACCGCCCGGCGATGCGGGACATCTCTTCCAGGCTCCACGGCAGGCCCGGCCGGGAATGAATGGCATAGATGACGCGCGCCAGGCTCGGATCGACCATCCCCCTGAGCAGGCCCGGCATGTGGGGGGTCGTCAGCGCCCATGTCCGCAGCGTTTCCACCAGCAACAGTTCCAGCAGGCGGGACGCCGTCGCGGCATAGCCGGGACGTCCGGGCGCATCGCCGCCGACGAAGGCCAGCGAGGCTTCGAGCAATTCGCCCATTCCCGTGCGGTCGGCCCGGAAATGGATCAGCGCGGGCAGGGCCTGAAGCAGGAACGCGCCCGGCGATCCCTCGAAGACGAAGATGCCCGAAAGCAGCGTGGCCACGGCCGGAGGCTCCCCCAGGGTGAGGAACAGACTGGTGTCCAGACCGGCGTCCGGCGACCAGCGCGGCTGGCGGCCTTCCGAAATGACCTCAAGGATATCGAAGGAGGAACCGCGGGTGCCCGTCGCCAGCCGATAGTTCGGCCAGTGCGGCAGGACGATCATGTCGCCCTGCGAAAGATCGAAGGCGTCCTCGCCGATCAGGAGCCGGCAGGCGCCGCTCGAAACATAATGGAACGGGGACGAGCCCGTCAGCGATCCTTTCCCGCCGAGGGAGAGTTCGACATCGCCGCCGATCTTGAGTTCGGCGAGCAGCGGCGAGGTGAGCCTGATACCGGCAAGAGCGTGGGCAAGAGCATCCATGATGCATGATCTGTATCATATTTTGGATTTTGCGTTACTTATCATATTAGCGATTTTGGGCCATCACCCCCTGAGAGACACAATTCAGGAGAGAATGCCCATGTATCCACTGGACACCCCGGCCCCATGGCCGACGAATCAATGGTATATTGCAGGCTTCGCGCAGGAGGTCGGGCGGGAGATTCTGGCCCGGACCTTTCTGAACCGGCGGATCGTCCTTTTCCGGGATGAGAACGGAACCGCCCATGCGCTGTCGGGCATCTGTCCGCACCGGATGATGCCGCTGGAGCTAGGCTCGCTTGAGGGCGATCGTCTGATATGCGGCTATCACGGGCTGGCCTTCGATCTCACCGGCGCCTGCATCGCCGCTCCCACCGCCCCCACGCCGCCGAATTGCGCTCTCTCGCAATATCCGCTGCGCGAGGTTGGCCCCCTGCTGTGGATATGGATGGGGGATCCCGCCCTGGCGGACCGAAGCCCCCTTCCCGACCAGGCCTCCATCGGGATCGGGCAGGACGGCTGGCTCACCCAATGCGTGGCCCATTATGATCTGGGCGCGCGCTATACATTGCTGATCGACAATCTGTTCGATCTGAGCCATCTCGGCTTCATTCACGCCAGCATCGTGGGTTCGGGCGGCATCGCGCTGATCGAACCGAAAATCGAGGACAGCGGCGAGAGGCTGGTCGTCTCGCGCGTCGCGACCGATTTTCCCGTCGACGGTTATCACCGGTTCCTGTTCCCGCAGGCGGGGGAGCGGATCACGACGGTGCTCAAAAGCGAGCTTCTGGGCATCGGCCTGATCAACGCCGGCGGCCCCGTTCATGACGGCCCCGCCGCCGATGCGCCGCTGCTCGGCCACCAGAACTTTATTCACGGCATCACGCCCGCGACCGAGCATATGACCCATTACTGGATTTTCATGACGCGGGATTTCCGGCTCGACGATGCGGGGCTGAGCGCCGCGCTGGCGGCGCAGAACGAGGCGGTGGTGGCGCAGGACCGCGATGCGCTGGAAGCTATCGAGCGGCTGTTGCGATCCGATGTCCCCCTGCCGCAGGAGATTTCGATGAAACCGGACGCAGGCGCCCTGCGCGCGCGCCTCAAACTGATACAGATGATCCGCAACGATCAGGGCGCAACCGGTGCGGCCGTTGCCGCCTGAGCAGGCATCACGGGCAGATGGCCGCCTCCCCCGCCGGCAATGCGGCCGATTGGCGTGATCCGCCGGAGCCGTTCGGCAACTGGGGCCGCGGTTTATCTTCGCGTCCGCCGCGCCATCAAGGGATGGGATCAGGCATCCGGGGTCCGGCGCCACAGATCGCCACATGATAGCTGGCGGTGCAGCCGCCTTTTTCAAAACGCGCCATCACGCGCCTGAGCTGTCCGGGCGGGAGCGGGCGATAACCGGCCCGCGCCGTGCCCGCGCCTATGCCCTTCAGCCCATGAAGGAAGGCGCGGGCGCTGGAATGACCCATGGGGATATGGCCGGCCTCGACGACATCCAGCCCCATGGCCCGTAGCGCGGCAATATCCGGGTAGTCGCGCATGCCGAAGGGCAGGTCGCCGTGGGCATGGCGCCATTCGTGAAAGCTGCCTTCGGCGAGCGTCGAGAACATCAGGCGCCCGGACGGCCTCAACAAGGCGCGCAACCGCTTCACGGCGGACGGCAGATCCTCAAACCATTGAAAGACGAGGCTGGCGCAGATGAGGTCGAACCGGCCGTGCATGCCGGGCGCCTCGCCGTCCATCACCGCAAAACAAATATTGTCATATCGGACGAAGCGGCGCCGCGCGCGTTCGACCATCTCCGGCGCAATGTCGGTCATCGTCCAGCGGGCGCCCGGAAGCGAATCGATCAGCGCCGCGCCGAGCACGCCCGTGCCGCATCCGATCTCCAATATATGCGGCGAAGGCGGAAGGGCGAGAGCGGCGATGCGATCGGCCAGGCGGCGCGCGACCATCCGCTGCAAGGCCGCGTGCGCATCATAGTCCGTCGCGCGGCCGAAGGCCCTGGCCACCGCCATCGCGGAATCGCGATGACAGGGCCGCCCGGCAAGGGACCGGCCGGGCAGAGCGATCTCCGGCTCCGTCAGACCGGCCATTCGAGCACGAAGGGTTTCACGCTGCCGACAATGCCGTTGGCATAGCGCAGAGGGGCGTCGCCTTCGAGCCGGAACTCTGGAATCCGCGCCAGCCACTCCCGCAGCACGATCCGCATCTCCATGCGCGCCAGATGCGCGCCGGGGCAGGTGTGCGAGCCTTTGCCGAATGTCGCGTGCTGACGGTTCTTGCGGCCGAGCCGGAATTCGAGCGGCTGATCGTTCATCGCATCATCCATCGCGACGACGACGGTCGGAGCCATCACCATGTCGCCCGGTTTCAGCGTCACGCCTTCGAACTCGATCTCGTTGAGAACCTCGCGCGAAGACGACACGACCGGGAAGCGCCGGAAGAATTCGAGCAATGCGTCGTCGATCAGCGAGGGATCGGCCACCAGCGCCCGCCGCAAGGCATGATCCCTGGCGAGATAGGAAAAGGTGAAGCCTAGCATGTTGACGACAGTGTCCAGACCGCCGACCAGCACCTGAATGCAGATATTCTCGGCCTCGACATCGGTGAGCGGCCGTCCCCCGACCTCGCCGTTGATCATGCGGCTGATCATATCCCCGCCGGGCTTCGCGCGACGCCCCTCGATGATCGGGCGCAGATATTCGCGGAATTGCTTCGTCACCTCATCGAGCGGGATCGATCCATCGGGACGGGTATATTGATCGGCCAGATGCTTGAGCTTTGGCAGATCCTCGACCGGCAGATCGACAATCCGCATGAAAATACGCACCGGCAATTGTTCGGCGAACTCATGCGTGAAATTGCAGCGCCCCTTGGGCCGGAAGCCTTCGATCAGGCTGACGGCAAGGTCGGCGACCACCTGTTCGATCGGCTTCAAGGGCTTGGGACCGAGATTCTCGTTCAGCAAGGTGCGGAACGGGCGATGTTCGGGCGGATCGAGCGAGAGCGGGATAAGGCGATACGCCTCCCCCGCCGTGTCCTTCGGCACCAGCACGGTGCGATTGGAGAAACGCTGGAAATCGGACATGACCGTCTCGGAAATATCCGACCGGAGCGCCACCCAGTGACCGCCGTTATGCGGTGTCCACATAAGCGGATAGGGCGCCTGCTTCATGATCTCGCGCCAGCTCTGGTGGAAATCCAGCCCTTCCGGCACATCCCGATAGATATCGAAATCGAAGACCCTGTCGACCGGCACATTGTCGGGCCGCGCAACCGTCTGGCCGGCCACATCGTTCACGCCTGCTTCCATCAACCCCTCCGAATTTAGCGAGTGGGCGCCGGGCACCCTATAACCGTTTCCGCTACACTACCGGTTTGCACGGACTATTAAAAGAATATTCGTCGACATTTTTTCGTGCTATTGCCATTTTTCAGGCGCTCTATCCGATATATTGCGCTTTTTATCGACGTTTAATCGGTTTTTGGAGAGGATAATGGCTCGACTCGAAGGCAAGGTTGCGATCATCACCGGCGCGGCGCAGGGCATGGGCGCCGAACATGCCCGCCGTTTCGTGCGCGAAGGCGCGAAACTGGCGTTCACGGACATCAATGAGGCCGCCGGAGCGGAACTGGCGGCCGAACTGGGCGACAATGCCCTGTTTATCCGGCATGACGTCGCGAAGGAAGACGACTGGAAAAATGTGGTCGAGGCCGCCGAACAGCGGTTCGGCCCGGTCAATGCCCTTATCAACAATGCAGGCATATTGGGGCCGGGCGCCAAGGCCGCCGACCTTTCCGAAGCCGATTTCCTCAAGGTCTGCGCCATCAACCAGACCGCGGTGTTTCTGGGGATCAAGCATGTCGTTCCCTCGATGATCCGGGCAGGAGGAGGCTCGATCGTCAACATTTCCTCCATATCGGGAATAGTCGCGATCTACGGCACGCCCAATGTCGCCTATGCGGCCAGCAAATTCGCCGTGCGCGGCATCACCAAGCAGGTGGCGATCGAATATGGCGAACATGGCATCCGGGCCAATTCGGTCCATCCCGGCTATATCCGCACACCGATGATGACCGCGGCGCTCGACGAGGATCAGATCAAGGTCGCCAGCGCCTCCGTCCCGATCAGGCGCATGGGCGAGGTCGAGGACGTTTCCAATCTCGTCGTCTTCCTCGCCTCCGACGAATCGGGGTTCATCACCGGCACCGAATATATCATCGACGGCGGGCTGACCGCGCTCTGATGCGGGACGGATCAGGGCAGGAATGGCGGCGCGGCTGGCATCTCGTCATGCTGACCGCGCTCGGCCTCATCTGCGCGCCCACTACGGTCGCCCCCTATACCATCGGCCTCTTCGTCGCGCCGCTCCAGGACAGTTTCGGCTGGAGCCGCGCGGCGATCCAGGGCGCGATCCTGTTCAGCACCGGCCTCGGCCTGGCGGGCGGCCCCGTCGCCGGATGGCTGGTGCAACGGCTGGGCCTGCGCCTCGCAATCCTGTCGGGCGTCGTCGGCATCGCGTCCGCCATCGCATCGGCGGCGGCAATCACCGGCGCCTTGTGGCAACTCTACCTCGCCTATGCGCTGATAGCCTTGCTCGGCGCGGGAACGAGCGCCGTCACATGGAGCTTCCTCATCGCGGAACGCTTCTCGGCGAGCCGGGGACTGGCCCTCGGCCTTGCCCTGTCGGGCACCGGACTTTCCGCAATTCTGGCGCCAAGGCTGGCGGCGATCGGGATGGATCTGGGCGGATGGCGCGCGGCCTATCTCGCGCTCGCGGCATTCCCCCTGCTGATTGTGCTGCCCGCCTGTCTGTTGCTCCTGCCTCGCCGCGAAGCATCGCAACAGGTCGCGGCGATGGCATCGGACGGCCCGGCCACGCCGGGCGTTCCTCTGGCGCAAGCCCTGCGAGGCCGCCATTTCTGGATGATGGGCGCCTCGACCGCCGCTATCTATCTTGCGATCGGCGGCCTCATCACCAATCTGGTGCCCGCCCTCACCGACAAGGGCGTCAGCCGCGCCGACGCCGTCACGATCATGGGGATATTGGGCGCGGCCATCATAGCCGGACGCATCGGCGTCGGGGCGCTGATCGACCGGCTATGGGCGCCCGCCGTCGCCGCCGCCATTCTCCTTCCGGCCTCGGCGGCCTGCCTGTTCCTGGCGACGGCCGACATGGGCTTCACCGGCTATGCCCTGGCCGCCGCCCTGCTCGGCATTGCGACCGGCATGGAGTTCGACATGCTCGCCTTTCTGGCCGCGCGCTATTTCGGCCTTGCCGACTATCCGCGCATCTATGGCCGGCTGTACATGTTCGTGGCCGGCGCGGCCGGTGGCGCGCCGCTCGGCTTCGGCGCGCTGTACGATCATATGCACAGCTACGGGATCGCCTTCATCCTTTCCGCCTGCCTGCTGGCGGGGGGAGCGGCCGGGCTGCTCGCGCTCGGCCGCTATCCGGTCAGCCCTCGCGGCGCAGCGTGATGTTGAGCCCCGCCGATTTCACCTCCACCACCGGCATGGTCGCAACCTGCATGAGCTTGCGGACCTCCTCCAGTTCCGGCGAGGAAAGCAGCGGATAGTCGCGGCGCACCGGCCCTGCCGCGCGCATCTTGTCGATATCCGCCTGCGGCACGAAGGCCCGATAGAGAAGCTCATCCTCGTCCTGCGTGCCGTAGCGCTTCTTGAGTTCATCCAGATCCGGCATTTCGGGAGGATTGGCCAGCACCTCGGCGGCGCGCGCGCTCGACATGATCCTGTCCATCACCTGCGGATCGACCGGCGCCACCGTCTCCCCATAGAAACCGGCGGCATATTGGATCACCTCGTCCGGCACGGTGCCGTAGCGCTTGCCGGTGACGACATTGAGCACCGCCTGGATGCCGACGAGCTGACTGAACGGCGTCGCCATGCCGGGATAGCCGAGGTCGCGCCGGACCGCGGCGACCTCATCGAGAACCTCCGGCAATTTATCCATCATCTTGTGCATGGCAAGCTGCGCCTTGAAGGTGCCCATCATGCCGCCCGGAATCTGGTGCTGGATCGAGAATTCGTCATATTCGGCATATTGATCGACAAGGAAACCGGCCGCCTTGCCGACCGCGCGGAAGTGCGTCGCCACCGGCTCGAACAGCGATTCGTCGAGACTGTGCGTGTGGCCGCGCAGTTGCACATTCTTCGCCATGATCTCGGTCGAGGGCACCGAAGGGCCGTTCGCCATCGGGCGGCTCGCGGTGTGGACGATCGACACGCCGCAATCGATCGCATCGAGATAGGCCTTGGCCGACAGGCCGAGCAGGTTGTTCGAGTGGAACTCGATCGGCTTGCCGTTCGCCGCCTTCACGAGCGCGGGGACGAGCTTTTCGATCCGATCCTTCTCCAGCACCCCGGCGGTATCGTAAAGCAGGATCGAGTCGACATGGGGACTGTCGGCGAGCTTCTTCGCGTTCGAGACGAAGAACTCGTCAGTATGGACCGGCGACAGGGCGAACATGATCGCGCCCGCGACCCACGCGCCGTTGGCCTCCTTGGCGACCCTGGCCAGACGCAGCATATTGTCGAGTCCGAACAGCACGTCGTAGATCCAGAAGGACCGGATGCCATGCGCGCACAGGCGCTGCACCCACAGGTCCATCAGCGCGGGAGGCGTGATGCCGAAGGTCACATTGGCATTGGCGCGCAGTCCCGCGCGAAGCGGCGTATCGGGCATGGACGCGACCAGCAGGTCGAGGCCCTCCCAATAATTTTCCTGACAATAGCGGGTGAGCACATCGAGCATGCCCCCGCCGGTCAGGTCGATGGTCTTGAACCCGGTCCTGTCGATCAGCGGCGACACCGGCAGCGCCATGCCCGCGCGCATGCGCAGGCCCCACAGGCTCTGCTGCCCGTCGCGCATCGTCTCATCAAGAAATTCAATATGAGCCATTGGCTACCCTCTCCTCCCGCCCCGCGGGCGGCGATATCAAAACTCTATTCGCGCTCGATATAGATCAGCGCCTGGCCGCCCTCGACAAGCTCGGCATCCGCGACGGCGATATGCCGCACCGTGCCCGCCACGCCGGCCTGCACCGAGGTGAACAGCTTCATCACCTCGATCAGGCAGATTTCCGTCGACGGCTCGACCCGCTGGCCGACTTCCACGAAAGGCGCCGCGCCCGGCTTGGGCGCGCGGTAGAAGGTGCCAAGATTGGGCGCCTTGACCGCCGTCCATTCAGGGTCGATCGCGCCGACCGGCGGCGGTGCGGAGATGGCTCCGGCACCCCCGGACACCGACGCCGAAGCCGGGGGCGCCGAAGCCGGGGGCGCCGGAACCGGGGATGCCGGAGCGGGAGGCACCGGAACCACCGCAGGCGCGGTATCGGCGCCCAGGGAAGGCGCCAGGCGATCGTTCGAAAGGAGCAGGCCCAGCCCCTCGCCTTCGATCCTGATCTCTTTCCAGCCGCCCGCCTTGAACAGCCCGGCCAGGATTTCGATATCGCATATCAGTCGATCGCTCATAGACCAGCCTCCAGCGCCATGTCAGGCCGCATCGCGCTGGACATCCGAAGCAGGCCGCCCACCGGCCAGCGTCGCCGCGATCACGCGTTCATAGTGCCAGGCATGATTGCCGAAGCCATGTTCGAGAACCTTGGCCCGGCGCAGGAAGCGATGCAATCCCAGTTCCCAGGTGAAGCCCATGCCGCCATGGATCTGGATAGCCTCGTTGCACGCATCGCGCGCCACCTCGCCGCAATAGGCCTTCGCCATCGAACTCGCCCGGCTGCGGTCCGGCGCATCCTCCGACACCGCCCAGAAGGCATAATAGGCCGCCGACCGTCCGGCCTCGACGGCGACGGCCATATCGGCGCAGCGATGCTTGATCGCCTGGAAGGCGCCGATCGGCTGACCGAACTGGACGCGGGTCCTGGCATAGTCGACCGCGGTTTCGAGCATGCGCGCGGCGATGCCGATCTCCATGCCCGCATAGACCGTGGCCGCGACGTCGAGGAGGCGCGACACGGCCTCGTCCGGCTGCTTGTGGCTTATCAGCGCATCGCCCGCCACGGCGGCGGCGTCGAGCACCAGCTCGCACAAACCGCTCGACGGATCGATATCGGCGTGCGGCCTCAACGAGACACCGCGCGCCGCCCGCTGGATCAACGCAAGGGCCGGGCGTCCGTCACAGCGGACAAGCACGAGAAACGCATCCGCCTGCCGCGCGTCGGCAACCAGTATCTTCGTCCCGGTCACGCCACCGCCGCCGAATACGGTTTGAACATGATCGGTGTCATAGCCCTGGCCGGCTTCCAGCGTCGCAATGGCGATCCTGAGTTCGCCGGCCGCGATGCGGGACAGGAATTGCGCCTTCAGGGCGTCGGAGCCGTGGCGCGCGATGACATCGGCGGCGATCAGCGTCGAGGCGACGATCGGCGGGGCAAGACCGGCGCCCAGCGCTTCGATCGCGAGCGCGATATCGACGAGAGGCAGGCCCACGCCGCCGTGCTCTTCGGGTATTATCAGCGAGAAAAGCCCAAGCCCGGCAAGGGCGGTCCAGGCTTCGAGGTCGTGCCCCGCGACGGGATCGGGAGCGGTCAATGCCGGGAAGTCGGCGAGTTGCTGGGCGACGGTTTCGCCGAGGCTCTTCTGTTCTTCGTTGAACCCGAAATTCATGGTTCCCTCCTTCAGCGCGGCAGGCCGAGCATGCGCTCGCCGATGATGTTGCGCTGGATTTCCGACGAACCCGAATAGATGGTGAACGCCTTGGATTGCAGATAACTGAGCTGGAAGCGTCCCCCCGCCGCGCTGAGCGGATCCGGCGCGGCGATCGGCGCGGTCGGCCCCAGAATGTCCATGGCGGATTCATACATGTTCTGCGCGGCGTGGCTCCAGTAGAGCTTGATGACCGAGGCGTCGGGCCCGCGCTCCTCGCCGTTCAGATATTTGCTGAACGTCCGCACCGCATTGAGACGCATGATCTCCACCTCCGTGATCGACCGCGCAAGCTTCTGGCGCACGATCGGATCATCGATGAGGGCGCCCCCACCTCTGCTGGAAGTCTCCGCCGTCTCGACCAGCTTGTCGAGTTCCTGCTTGAAGCGGATCTGCCGGCCAAGCGCATCCTCCGGGCCCCGCTCATAAGCGAGCGTGGTCATGGCGATGCGCCAGCCATCGTTGATATCCCCGACGATATTCTCGACAGGCACCTCGACATCGTCGAAGAAAGTCTCGTTAAATTCGGATTCGCCGGAAATCTGCCGCAGCGGCCGGATCGAAATGCCGGGGCTGCTCATGTCGATCAGCAAAAAGCTGAGCCCCCTGTGCTTGGGCGCGTCGGGGTCGGTTCGGACGAGCGCGAAGCACCATTGCGAATATTGCGCGTAGCTGGTCCAGATTTTCTGGCCGTTGACGATGAACTTGTCGCCACGCCGCTCGGCGCGCGTGCGGACGGACGCCAGGTCCGATCCCGCATTGGGTTCGGAGAAGCCCTGGCACCACACCTCTTCGGAAGAGATGATCTTCGGCAGGAAACGCTTTTTCTGCGCCTCGCTGCCGTGGCGCAGGATCGTCGTGCCGGCAAGGTTGTGGCCGATGATGTTCAGCCCTTCGGGCGCGCGGACCCGCGCCATTTCCTCCGCGAAGATGGCCCGCTCGATCAGGGTCGCGCCGCGACCGCCATATTCCTTCGGCCAGTTGATGCCGCTCCAGCCGCCCGAATGCAGCTTGCGCTCCCAATCGAGGCGGAACATCGCCCGGTCGTCTTCATCTTCCGGCTCGAAGACCGTTTCGCCCCATCCCTGCGGCAGGGCATTTTCCAGCCACTGGCGCAGATCCTGGCGAAACCGCACTTCCTCCGGCGTGTAGTTGAAATCCATGGCAACCCCCTTTTCAGCGCCAGCTCTGGTCGGTCTGCGCGGGGCCGGAGGTGAAAACGGGCTTGCGCTTCTCGCGGAAGGCCATCACGCCTTCCATATAATCGGGCGTGATGAAGGCGACGGTCTGGCCGAAAATCTCATATTCGATCATCTGGTCGAAGGTCGCATATTCGGATTTGTTGAGAAGGGTCTTGGCCATCGCGACGGCGGTCGGCGCATTCTGGACGATCAGCGCGGCCATGGCGCGGGCCTCGGCCATCAATTCGTCATGCGGCACGACCTTGTTGACGAGGCCGATTTCCAGCGCCTCGGCCGCCTCGACCTTGCGCGCGGTGAAGGCAAGCTCCTTGGCGCGCGCAAGCCCGACCGCCCGTTGCAGGAAATAGAGGCCCCCGAAATCGGGCACCAGCCCGACCTTCGCGAAGGATTGGGTGAAGCTCGCTTTGTCGCTCGCGATCACGAAATCGCAGGCGAGCGGGATATTGGCGCCCGCGCCGGCGGCCGCGCCGTTCACCGCCGCAATGACCGGCTTTTCGAGCCGGTAGAGCGGCTCCATGATCTCTTGCAGTATCCAGCGGTGCCGCGCGCTGAGTTGCAGCGGCGTCAGATCGGTGCGGCGATTCTTGAGGTCCGCGCCCGCACAGAAGCCCCGGCCCGCGCCGGTCAGGATCACGCAGGCCACTTCCGGGTCATTGCGCAGGCGCGGAATGAGGTCCTGCAACTCGCCATAGAGGCCATCGGTGGTCGCGTTCATCGCGTCCGGCCGATTGAGAGTCACCGTGGCGATACGGTCGCTCAGTTCATAAATGATGTTCTCATAGCTCATGACGGTATCAGCTTTCAGCTTGTGACGGCGGCACATGGGCCAGATCGCCGTCCGTGGATTCGGGGATCGCGAACCATTGGTCGGGAATGGTCACGGGAATGCGGAAATCATGGGCGGGCACCACGATGTCGCTATAGGCGAGCACGCGGGCCATCGCCTTCTGCCAGTCGCGCTCGCTCTCGCTGCGGATATTGCCTGTCAGAAATGCGCCCGACAGCGAACGCTGCGGATGCGTCGTTGCCCGCGCATCGGCGGGAAACCAATAGCGATAATGATCGCCCAGATCCGAAACCAGCGCGGCCTTCCCCTTCTCGGTCGATACGATGACGACCTGCATCCCCTCGGTGTGGCTCGGAACGAACAGAAGCCGGATGCCGGGAAACAGGTCATGATCGCCGTCGACCAGCTGCAATCGGGATGGGCGTTTCCGCTGCATCAGATTGTCGATGGTCGACTGCCAATAGAAGATGCGCTGCGAAGGCACGGGGTCGATCGCCGCGAACAGCTCCGCCCGTTGCACGACGATGCAGGCATCCGGGAACAGGTCGAGATTGTCCGCATGATCGAAATGGAGATGGGTGAGCACGACATGGCTGATGTCCTCCGGCTTCAGCCCCTGGCATGCGAGCGCAGAAACCAGAGCGGAATGCCCACCCCCTGTTCCATCGACCTTGAGACGCTTCGAGACGACCGGAATGTCGGTCATCCCGCTGTCGACGAGAATATTCCGCCCATCCCCCTGGACAAGCCAGCAATGGATCGGATCGCGCATCACGGCCGCGCCATGCGGCACATAGATTTCGCCGAGCCGCAAAGACGTGATCCGATACTGTGTCACGCGTCGATGACCTCGAAACGCTCGATATCCGAGACACGGCCCTTGCGCTCGCCCTCGACCCATACGGCGCGCACGCGCGTGCCCGGCTTGATCGTCTTCTTCGCGGTTTCCAGATCGTCAATCTCTATCACATGGATCATGCGGGTCGAGGCTCCGTCGAGCACGATCTCGGCATAGACATAGGGCACTTTGCGGGTGACGCCGTAGACCTCCATGTTGATGATCGAGCAGGCCCGGATCGTTCCGGTGTCGGCGCATGCCTTCCAGGTGCCGGTGCGGGCGTGCGTGATGTCGTCGATCTCGCGGGGGGGCAGCAGAGCGGCATCCAGCCCCGGCTGACGCACGCCCATGATCCGTCCGTTTTCACGGATTTCATCGAACATGCGCCCGTAATAGGGACCATAGGCGTGCTCGAAATCGAGCTTCATCGCATAGGGAATGACACCGAGCGGCTCCTCCGTGGCATCCAGCGGCTTGACCGTGCCCACCGGCGCGTCCGGCGCGGGCACGAAACCCTTGATGGCGAGCACGGATTGCTCGACGCCCGCATCCCATTCGGCGGCCACCCGCTGACCTGCCGCCAGATCCTCAAGCCTGGCAAGAATGCGGTGCGGGAACTCATTGTCGCACCCGTCGAGACGGATGAAACCGATCACCTGACCATCGACGCGCGTGAAGGCCGTGAGGACGCCCGTCTGCGGCGCCTCGACAAACGCTTCGGGTTCCTCGCCATCGGCGGGGGAGAAATCCTGCGCAGGCGCGATCACCCGGCCCGACGCGAAACGGGAGCCGATGATGCGCCGGTTCTTGACCTCGGCCAGGAAAGTGCCCGCCGCGCGACCTGGGGTCAGCGTGTAGGGAAGATTGATCTCGCTGTGAAAGGTAGGCAGTTCGATCGGATAGCTGTCCGGTGCGGAATACATCGCTTTTCTCCCTTATGCGCTCAGCACCGCGCAACCGCGCAGGTTGGCCCAGCCGCCACCCGACTGGACGAGGGCGAGGCTCGCGTCCTTGATCTGGTGGGTTTCGTTGCGTCCCATGACCTGGGTGGCGGCCTCGATCAGGCGGATGACGCCGACCGCGCCGATCGGGTTGGCGCCCATGCAGCCGCCCGAAGGGTTGACGGGAATGTCGCCGTCCCGCTGGGTCGCGCCGGATGCGATGAGATCGGCCGCCTGCCCCGGCGGACAAAGCCCCAGGCTCTCATAATAGTTGAGTTCGAAGCAGCTATAGGGCTCCTGCACCTCCACCACGTCGAACTGGCGGCGCGGGTTGGTGATGCCGGCGGCGCGATAGACCTGCCTGCTGGCGAGCGCGAGCGGTTCCGACAGCATCAGCGATCGCTCCGCCGCATTGTCCGCCTCGCAGCAATAGGCGATGCCGCGAATCCAGGCCGGGCGTCCGGTCGAATGATGCGCGACCTTTTCGGAAGCCAGGACGATCGCGGCGGCGCCATCGGAGATCGGCGGCACGTCGAGAAGCTTGATCGGCCAGCAAAGCGGCTTGGAATTGAGCACGTCTTCCACCGTCACCGGCTTCTTCTGGTGCGCATAGGGATTGTCGATCGCATTGTTGCGGTTCTTCGCCGCGACCATCGCGGCCGCTTCCTCGGTATGGCCCAGCACATCCATGCGCGCGCGCCAATAGGCGGCCGAGAATCCCATGATGCCGACCGCGAACTCGCGACCCCAGAACGGATCGTAGAGGGTCGAAATCGAATATTGAAGCTGCCCTTCCGAGAGCTTGTCATAGGCGACGACAAGCGTGCGATCCGAAAAGCCCCCGGCGACCTGATAATAGCCCGCCAGCGCGCCGGCAAAGCCCGCCCCGCCGCCACTGGTGACGCGCACGACCGATTTGCCCTGCGCGCCGATCGCGTCGACCACCCATTTCTCCGGCTGGTTGACGGCGGCGAACAATACCGGCCCGCTTGCGACGACGATGGTGTCTATGTCGTCCATGCTGAGCCTGGCATCGGCAAGCGCGCGATCCACGGCTTCCCGCACGAGGCCAGCCTGGCTCACATCGGTCCGGCGACGTGAATGGTGGGTCTGTCCGACCCCGACAATTCCTACATGACGGCCCATGATCAAACCTCGAGAGTGAAGACGCAGTTGTTCTGCATGCCGACGCCACCGGCGCCGTGGACGATGGCGCGGCGCGGATTGCCGCCGCCGTAAAGTTCGGGCTGGCTGAGTTGCCGGCTTGCCTCGGCGAGCCGGACGAGGCCGGTCGCCATTATCGGATCGGCCGGCAAGGCGCCGCCCGAACGGTTGATGACAAGCTTCCCGTCCCGCGCTCCGGCGAGACCCCTGCCCTGCTCCGCAAGCCCCAGCGCCTCGATCGCCAGCAGCTCGCCGACGACCGAGGACGCGCTGACCTCGGCGAGATCCGCATCGGCCGATGTCCAGCCTGCGCCGCGATAGGCCATCGCGGCGGCGTTGGCGGCCGACGACAGCCGCAGGCCATCGCGCTCCGCGACGCTGTGGGTGTCCATGGCCGTTCCCATGCCGGTGATGAAGGCGGGATTACGGCTGGTGCGGCGCGCAATATCCTCGCGCGCGATCAGCACCGCGACCGCGCCGTCGACAGGCCGGGCAAGCATCAGATGGCTGAGAGGCGCGGCCGCCTCGCCCGATGCGAGCACGGCGTCGGCGCCCGGCACGTCATCGACGGCGATAGTGCCGTTCGCCGCCGCAGCGGCCCAGCGATCGGCGACCAGCGCGGCGAGATCCTCGACCGCAATCCCGTGCGCGGCGAGATAGCGCTGCGCCTGAATGCCGCTGGCGGCGCGCTGGCCGAAGCCGACCGGGCGCTGGTAGAAAGGCTCGACCTGCGCGTTCCAGTACAGATCGACATTCGATTCGGAAGGCTTCGAATAGGCGACGATCAGGCCGATCGACGATGCCCCCGAACGGATCTTGTTCACGCCGTACAGCGCGCCCCAAAGACCGTCCTCCTCGACCCGCGCCTCCTCCTTGTGATGGGCGCCCAGCGCCCCCAGGAAGCCGCAATTCGAGATGGAGCGCCCATCGAGCACGTCGCTCCCCGAATCGATAATGAAATCGACATCGTCGATCGTAAGCCCGGTTCCCTTGAATACCGACGTGACCACCGAAGAGATCAGGTCGATATGCTGGGCATTGCTCCAGGCAGGTCGAAGTTCTGTCTGGGCGGTCGAGACGACCCCCACCTTACTCAGCGCCATCAGTGCGTTCCTCATCCCAGCGCTGCCCGCTCGTTGTCCCGTTGAAGCGAATCCTCCGACGGACGAATGGGCGCCGTTGCAGGGACCGTTATGCCTGCATTTTGCGGCCAGTCAAGATATTATCGACGTTTTATCGGATTTTTTACCGGCAGGAATTTTGGCGAATTTCGCCTGAAAACGCGAGGTACATCGGGGATAAAATCACCCATTGCCTTTTCGAATTATCCGACACATTATCGGACAAACACTATAGAGAGGCGCTTGATGGGTTTGGACGTGACCGGCCGCTATCGTTATCCACCGCCGAACCCGGCGTGGCTGGCGTCGACGCGTGAGGAGGTGATCGACCCGGCACTTCCCATCGTCGACCCGCATCATCATCTCTGGATCGAAAACGGCGTCCCCTATCTGCTCGACGAATTGCTCGACGACCTGAACGACGGGCATCGCGTTCTCGCGACCGTCTTCGTGCAGGCCCATTATGGCTATCGCACTTCCGGCCCCGCGCATCTGGCGCCCGTCGGGGAAACCGAAAAGGTCGCGGCAATGGCGCGGGACGCACGGGCCCGGCGGGCGCGAACCGAGGTTGCCGCCGGCATCGTCGCCCATGCGGACCTCTTGCTCGGCGAGGCTGTGGACGAGGTTCTCATTGCCCATCGGCTGGCGGCCGACGGGCGGCTGCGCGGTATCAGGCACAGCGTTTCGCGCGACGAGCTGTTCCCGAACGGCATCGTGCTTCACCCCGCGCCCGCCGGCCTCCTCGCCGATTCGCGCTATCGCGCGGGCCTCAGGCGCCTGATCGACCATGGCCTGCTCTACGAGGCTATGCTCTACCACCGCCAGCTCCCGGAGCTGACCGCGCTTGCGACGGCCCTGCCCGATCTGGACATCGTGCTCGATCATATCGGCTGCATCATCGGCGTGGGGCCATATGAAGGGCGGGAACGGGAGAGTTTCGACGAATGGCTGCGCGACATGCGCGACCTGTCCCGCCGCCCCAATGTCCGGGTGAAGATCGGGGGATTCGGCATGATCATCTGCGGCCCGCGCTGGCATGAACGGGCGGCGCCTCCTTCCTCGATCGAACTGGCGGATGCCTGGCGTCCCTATGTCGAAAGCTGCATCGACCTGTTCGGGCCGGAACGCTGCATGTTCGAGAGCAATTTCCCCGTCGACAAGGCCATGTATTCCTACCGCACGCTCTGGAACGCCTTCAAGCGGCTGACTGCGGGCGCCAGCGCCGGGGAGCGGACCGCGCTCTTTTCAGGAACGGCGGCGCGAACCTATCGCCTTTTCCCGCTGGCCGCCCCGGAGGCCCCGCATGGCTAATCGCGCGGCTCCTCTCCTCGCGCGGGCGGCCGAAACACCCGAAGCGACGGCATTGATCTTCGAGGATGTCCCGATCAGCTATGCGAAGCTGGCCGGCCATGCGCGCGACGCGATGAACGGCCTGGCGGCGCTCGGCGTCGGCCGGGGCGATCGCGTCGGCCTGTGGCTGCCCTCGACGCCGGACTTCATCATCGCCCAGCAGGCCCTGTTTCTTCTGGGCGCGGTCGTGACCCCGCTCAACATCCTCTACCGCGCGCAGGAGGTGGAGCATGCCGTCGCCTGTTGCGATCTCGGCCGGATCATCACCACCGGAACTCTCGCCGCGACGCTGGCCGATGCTCCCCCTTGTCCCCTGATCGCGATGGATCTGGCCACGGATCGGGGGGAAGTCCGTTCCCTGCCACAGGCAATTGGCAACGCCCAACCCTGCGATTCGATTGCCGATCCCGATGATGAAGAGCTGGCGATGCTGCTTCTCACCAGCGCCACGACGGGCAAGGCCAAGGGGGTGATGCTCTCGATCGCGAACCTTGCCGCCAATTATGACCGCACGCCGGACTGGCTGGGCGTCCATCGCCGGTCCGTCATCCTGTGCGCGCTGCCGCTCTACAACACCTTCGGCCTGAATCAGGGCATCAATGCGATGCTGGCGACGGGCTGCGCCATGGTGCTGCTTCCCCGCTTCGATGCCGAGGCGTGCATCGCCGCGATCGCGGAGCATCGCTGCACCTTTCTTCCCGCCGTTCCCACCATGCTGCAAAAGATCGTGGATCATCCGGCGGCCAGCCGCGAGGCGCTGGGGTCGCTGCGCACCGTCATGACCGGGGGCGCTCCGGTTCCCTCCCCGCTGCTCCGGCGCCTGCTCGAACTGGCGCCGGATGTCGAACTCCTGACCGGCTACGGCCTGACCGAAGCGACCGCGCTCGTGACCCTGACGCAGGTGCGCCTGGGCGAAGACGGGCGGATCGGGCGGGAACGGACCATCGGCCGGGTGCTGGACGGCATCGATATCGCCATCCTCGATGAGGACGGACGAATGCAGCCCGCAGGCGCGAGTGGCGAGATCGCCGTTCGCGGCCCCAATGTCATGGCCGGTTATTATCATGCGCCGCAGGACAATGCGGCAGCGTTGCAGGGCGGATGGCTGCGCACCGGCGACATCGGCTATATCGACGCCGAAGGCTATGCGTTCATCGTCGACCGCAAGAAGGATGTAATCATTCGCGGGGGGCAGAACATCTATCCCGCCGAGATAGAGGAGGTGCTCTATCAGGTTCCGGGCGTCACCGAAGCCGCGGTCGTGGCGAGGCCGGACCCGGTGCTGGGCGAGGTGCCGGTCGCCTTCGTGGCGTTGAAGGCGGGGTGCGCGCCGGGGATCGAACAGATGACCGATCATTGCCGGGCCTCGCTCGCCTCCTACAAATGCCCTGCGTCGATCGAGATTCGCGACGAACTGCCCAAGGGGCCGACGGGCAAGATCCTGCGCCGGGCCTTGCGTCCGGCGCCGGGTGCGGCCGGAACCCCATGATGATGCCTTCCGCCACCGGTCCCCGATCGCGGTTCGTCGATCTCGGTCATTCACGGCGCCATGTCGTCGAATGGGGCGAACCGGGCGCGCCGGTCCTCCTGCTCCAGCACGGCATGCGCGACCATGCCCGAAGCTGGGACTGGGTCGCCGCCCGTTTCGCCGCCGACCATCATGTGATCGCGCCCGACCTGCGCGGCCATGGCGACAGCGACTGGTCGCGCGACGAAGCCTATAATCTTTTCGACTATGTGATCGACCTTGCCGATATAGTCGATGCGCTGGATCTTCCCGCCTTCGACCTTCTGGGCCATTCGCTGGGCGGTCATATCACGCTGCGCTATGCCGCGACCTTCCCGGAGAAGGTCCGCACGCTCGCCAATATAGAGGGGATCGAGCTGCCGGTCATCCGCGACCAGCAAAAGAAGCCGACGCCGCATCCCTTGCGGCTGCGCCAGTGGATCGAAGATCAACGCGATCGGCGGACAAGAGGCCCGCGCTATTATGCGACCCTCGGCGAGGCGCAGGCGCGGATGGCCGAGCAGAACCCCGGCATCGACGGCGATACGATCGCGCATCTCACGTTCCACGGGACGATCGCCCAGGCCGGCATGGGCATTCGCTGGAAATATGACAATGCCTGCCGTTTCCGCGCGCCGGACGACGCCCATGGAGTCTGCCTGGACGAGATACTGGACGCGATCGCCTGCCCGACGTGGCTCGCCTATGGCGATGCGAGCTGGATCCCGCTCCCGCCGGCAGACCGTATAGCGCGCCTGAAGCGGCACCGCCTCGTCATCTTTCCCGGCGCCAGCCACTGGCTGCATCATCAGGCCCGCGAGCCCTTCCTCACCGAGTTGGCGAATTTCCTCGCCGACCCTGAATTCCAACATAGAGAAAGCGAGAAAAATCATGCGTGAAGCCGCCATCGTTTCCACCGCCCGCACGGCCATCGCCCGCGCGCAGAAAGGGGCGTTCAACGACACGGACGCGCCGGAATTCACCGCGCACGTCATCAAGGCCGCCATCGACAGGGCGGGCATCGACCCCATGCGCATCGACGATGTGGTGATCGGCGTCGGCACCCAATGGGGCACGCAGGGCAATAATCTCGCCCGTACGTCGATCTTTGCCGCAGGGCTTCCCGACAGCATCCCCGGCACGACGCTGGATCGCAAATGCGGCTCCGGGCTCACCACCCTGGCCTTTGCGGCGCGCGGCATCATGGCGGGCGACATCGACGTGGCGGTGACCGGCGGCGCCGAGTCGATCACCCATACGCGCAACAGCCACAACCCGACCTATCGCGCCCAGCCCAGGGTGGTGCTCGACGCCAAGCCCTATGCCTATATGGCGATGATCGAGACGGCGGAGATCGTCGCCGAGCGCTATGGCATCAGCCGGGAGGCGCAGGATGAGATTTCCGCGATCAGCCATCAACGCGCGGCGGCCGCGACGGCGGCGGGCCGGTTCGCCGACGAGATCGTGCCGATCACCGTCACCCGGAACATCATCGAGAAGGACGGAAGCATTTCCGGCCGGGAAGAAGTCAGGCTTGCCGCCGACGAAGGCATAAGGGGCGATACGACCGCCGAAATACTCGCGAGGCTCAAACCCGTCTGGCGGGACGGACTGGTCGTCAAGGAAGGCAAGTTCGTCACCGCCGGAAACGCCAGCCAGCTTTCCGATGGCGCATCCGCGCAGGTGGTGATGGACCGCGCGACCGCGGAGGCGGAAGGCAAGGACATACTCGGCATTTTCCGGGGCTTCCAGTCGGCCGGTTGCCCGCCGGAGGAAATGGGCATCGGGCCGATCTTCGCGGTGCCCAAGCTGCTGGACCGGGCGGGCCTCAAGGTCGAGGACATCGGGCTGTGGGAGATCAACGAGGCGTTCGCCAGCCAATATCTCTACTGCCGGGACAAGCTCGGCATCGACCCGGAGAAAATCAACGTCGATGGCGGCGGCATCGCCCTTGGCCATCCGTTCGGCATGACCGGCAGCCGCCTTGTCGGCCACGCTCTCATCGAGGCGCGCCGTCGCGGCGTGCGCTGGGCGGTCGTGTCGATGTGCGTCGCCGGGGGGATGGGCTCGGCCGGGCTGTTCGAAATTCCCGCGTGACGCAAAGGACGGACAGGCCATGAACGAGATGCGCTTCGACGACGATGTCGTCGTCATCACCGGGGCCGGGCGCGGGCTTGGGCGGGACTATGCCCTCGCCTTCGCGGCCCGCGGAGCCGCCGTGCTGGTCAACGACCCCGGCATGGAGCCCGACGGCGCGGGCGGTTCGGTCCCGGTGGCGCAGGCGGTCGTCGAGGAGATCGTCGCGGCTGGCGGCCGCGCCATCGCCGACACCCACAGCGTCGCCGACCGGGAGGGCGCGCGGGCGATCGTTTCCGCCGCGCTCGACGCCTTCGGCAAGGTGACGGTGCTGGTGAACAATGCGGGCGTGATCGACTTCGCGACGCTGGAAAATATCAGCGAGGCCGCCTGGACCCGCATGCTCGACGTCACGCTGGGCGGCGCCTTCCACATGACGCAGGCGGTCTGGCCGCACTTCCTGCGTCAGGGCTTCGGCCGCGTGATCAACACCACCTCCAATGCCGGTTTCGCGGGCAGCGGGCAGCTTGTCCATTATGGCGCCGCGAAGCTGGGGGTGGCGGGCTTCACCAGAGCCTTGGCGCAGGAATGCGGAGAAAGCGACATCACCGTGAACGCCGTCGCCCCGATGGCGATCACCCGCATGAACCGGGACGCCTTTTTCGCAGGCGCCACCGTGGACGACGGCGACTGGCAGGCCGATATCCGATCCGGCAGGGCGCCGATGGGGCCGCCCTCGATCGTCGCGCCGACCGTGCTGTGGCTTGCCCATCGCTCGACGCGCGTCAATGGCGATATCTACAGCGTTTCTTCGGGAAAGGTGGCGCGCGTGGGGTTCGTGGTGGGCCGGGGCTATTTCAACCCGAACCATGCGCCCGAAGACCTGCGCGACAATGCCGGGACGATCCATTCGCTGGAAGGGTTCTTCGATCCGGCCAGCACCGCCGAGGAACTCGCCCTTATCCCGCCCCTGTTCGCAAGCCCCGCCGCCGGGCCGGAAGGGTGAGCCGCCCCTTTCGATCATCCTGACGGGGACGCCGCCTCCATAGGGCCATGGTCGATCGCGAGCGAATTTTCCTGGACGATCCGAAACAGATGCGCGGTCTGGGCACGCCACGCCGCCTCATGAGCGGGGCGCCAATCGTCGCCCGCGGCGTCCCTTATCACATCCACGAGCGTCTCCAGCGCCTGCCCGTAGCGCACGATCGCAATATCGCCGAAGCTCCGGTGGGTGAACTGCTGTATCCGCATCATCGTCGGCACCCAGTCCTCACCCTGGGCCAGGGCGAGAAGCATGGTCATCATTTCATTCGCCATTGCCCCGTGCGAATGTTCCGGGTTGAGGAAATTCGGCTTTTCTCCGGGATATCGCTCGTAGAGCCTCTCGAAAAACAGGGGCACGATGTCGATGTCCGCCAGAGCTATGCCTTCCAGAGACTCCATCATCACATCATAGGCCGACATGAGATCCTCTCCTGTACCATTGCGGTTCCCGTGCGGGGCGAAGGCCGGGCACGGGAACTCCCTTCACCTCATTGCCGGCGCGGCCACCGGATGATGAACGGCTCGCATCCGCCCACGATGCCACCCCGATGGCGCAGGACCTGCCCCGGCTCCAGTTCGAAGCTCGGAATCCGGTCGAACCACTCTTCAAGAAATATCTTCATCTCCAGCCGCGCAAGGAATTGCCCCGGACAGGTGTGCGCTCCACTGCCAAAGACCGAGTGATTGCGGACCTTCCGGTTCAGATCATAGCGGAGCGGGTCTTCATTCATGCGCGGGTTCAAGGCGACCAGCTCCGTCGGAGCGATAATCATGTCGCCTTTCCGCAAAATGACGCCATCGACTTCGGTATCAACACGCAGCTCGCGGCCGGAGGACACCAGCGGCAGCCTGCGCAGCGCCTCGTTAATCGCTGCGGAATAGATGCTGCGGTCGCTGGCCAAACGGTCCTGAATATCGGGCGCCTGAGCAAGCAGCTGGATCGTGAAGCTCATGAAATTGACCACCGTGTCCAGCCCGCCGACCATGACCTGAATCGCCATCCTGAGCGCCTCGTCATCGGTGAGCGGCCGCCCGAAGACTTCGCCACGGGTAATGGCTGTGAGAAGATCGGAACGGTCCGACCCTCTTCGTTCATTGAGGATCGGCCCCACATACTCCATAAACCTTGTGGTCGCCTCGGCCGGAGTCATGCTCCCGTCAGGTCGGGTGAACTGGTCCGCCAGCTGCTTGAGCACGGGCAAATGCTCGGTCGGCAGGTCGACCAGTTGCATGAAGACCCGCAAAGGCAATTGCTCTGCGAACTCGGTAACGAAATCGCATCGGCCATTGGCGACGAAATTATCAATCAACGAAGCTGTCAGCGCCCGAACCTTGGGTTCCAACGGATTGACCGACGACGAATAAAGATTGTCGTTCAGGATTTTCCTGTATGGGCGATGCTCCGGAGGATCGAGCGAAAGCGGGATGAAATGATAAGCCTCGCCCGCTGTCTCCTTGGGAACGAGCACGTTGAAGCTCGAAAACCGATCGGAATCGCCGAAGACATTTGCGATCAGTTCCGGATCGAGCGCGATCCAGTGGCCACCATTATGAGGTGTCCAGACGACCGCGTGCGGCGTCGATTCACGCAGCGCCATCCAAGCGACATGCAGGTCGTTCTGTCCCTTGAACGGATTATAGATATCGAAATCCACGATTCGGTCGGCAGGCACATCCGAGGGCGGCGACGCGAGAACAGCCTGTTCAGCCATGAGCGACCTCCCCGGATTTGGCAAACGCCTCGTCGGGAAGATGCGGGACGATTTCCTGAGCCAGTCGGCGCATCGATTCCTCCCATGGCGTCGGATTATCGATATAGTCGTAGGAATAGATGAGCAGCGTACCGAACCCGCCGCCAAGGCCATCAATCCAGGCTTCCATTTTCTCACGCACGGTTTCGGGCGAACCGACGAGCCAAAAATGGTCGGCGAGGAATTCGGGAGTCACATCCGAGACCGCCTTCCCGGTGTCTTCGACCATCGCCTGGGCTATGCCAAAAGCATGGTACGTCGGAAGAAGATATTCTGTCCAGGCCCGGCCCATGCCGCCTTCCAGCGCCAGCTTGCGCGCCTCCGCGTCGGTGTCTGCAATGAAAACGTCGCGCACGACCCGATGCACGGAACGATTGCCCACACGGCCCGCCTGGGCCGCCGCGTCCGCATAGATGTCGAAATGATCGATGAGCGCACTATTACTCGAAAAGACTGATGCAGGCATATAGCCGTGGGTGCCTGCGTGGCGAATCGACGGCGAATTCGGGCTGAGCCCGGTCATCGCCATCGGTATGGCGCCGCCCCACGGCCGCTGGTCGCGAACCGGGTGAGCGGCATCGCCCTCGGGCAATCCCGCACTCCAGAATTCGCCCTGATATTCAAAAGGCTCCCCCTTCCAGATCATCTCCATGATCTTGACCGACTCGGCAGCCATGCGGTGGTTCTGCGAAAGATCCTTGAACCCGCGTAGCTTGGCGTCGGTTGGGTAGGCACCGGGCGCTACCCCCATCTGATAGCGACCCTTGAGAATCTGGCTGAGCCAGGCGGCCTGAGCGGCCAGCGTCGAGGGATGGTAGTAGGGCAGCAGGTGCGCAAGCGGCCCAAGCTTGATGGTGCTGGTCTGGCGCGCTGCAGCGGCAATGATCAACTCCGGATTGGGAATGGCTTCCCACTGGAGAGTGATGTGCTCTCCGATCCAATATTCGCTGAAACCTGCCTTGTCGGCCGCCACGGCCTGTTCGACGGCCCAGTCGAACACCTCACCTGGTTCGCGCTCGGGCGGCAGGAACGGCGTCTGAAACATTCCGACTTTCATGTGCATCCTCCTTCATTGATCCAGCGATTCGTTATTACATGTGTGCTATAATTCCGTTGATCTAGATCAAATTCAACCCATATCTTGCCTGATCCGTGTGAACGTATATAACAGGTGTATGAAACAGGAACGCAAGGAGAGGATGGGCACGCGTCGCGGAGCCAGCACGTCAGTGGCCACACGGGAGCGTCTGATTCTCGAGGCCGAGCGTCTCTTCGGCGAGCATGGCATTGACGGCGTGACCATGCGCATGGTTTGCGATGCCGCCGACCAGAAGTTCGCCGGGTCGGTCCAGTATCACTTCGGCGATCTTGCTGGCCTGCTCTATGCCCTGTTCGAATATCGCGAAGAGCAATTACAACCCCAGCGCAAAGCTTTGCTCGACGAGGGCGACTCGCAAGGCCTTCTTTCGGATGTGCGGTACTTGTTGCGTATCCTGTTCGAACCCAATTTCCGTATGTATGCCGATCACGGGATCATTTCGTACATCCGTGTTCACGCAGCATACCTCGCCACGCACCGACCACGAGGCGTACCGCATCCCGTAGACCGGGGAAGCCCGGCCACAGCTGCGATGCAAAAAGCCATGGAGCTGCTGAACGTGCGCCTTTCAGCCCTTGGCCCTAATTTATCGGCGCTGCGCCTGGAGAGCATAGGCGGCATGTTCCTCCATGGCATCACCGAATATGCGGTAGAGCCCTCAAGGGCCGCGCTCACACCGTGGGAATTCTATGATGACCTGCTGGACATGATGGCAGCGGCGATTTGTGTGCTGCCACGCGGCGCTGCCAGACTTTGATTTCACACCACCCCGCCAATATAATTCGGGAGAGAATGCCTTGACTACCATCGAAGTTATCACCCGCTCGGGAGAATCTCTGTCAGTGTCGTCCGAAAACGACCGCTCGCTGATGGAGGCCATTCGAGATGCTGGAATCGATGAACTACTCGCCCTGTGCGGCGGATGCTGCTCCTGCGCGACCTGTCACGTCTATGTCGACGAGAAATGGGCCCAAACCCTGCCTTCCATCACTGAGGATGAGAGCGACCTTCTCGACAGCTCGGATCATCGCAAGGGCAATTCCCGGCTATCTTGCCAGATTAGGGTAGACGCTGCTCTGGAAGGAATGAAAGTAACCATAGCGCCCGAGGATTGATCCCCAGACCATGAAGCAGCAAAAAAGGGATCACGAGTTTTCGGCGGGCGGCTAGCTTCCTCTCGCGGCCCGCCGGTCTCATTCCCTGCCCTGATCTTGGACTGACTTCCTGATGCACCAGCAGCGGAACCTGCTAACAAATCTCTCAAAGGAGAAAAAGGAAACTATAGAGCTGCTGCGTGCCTTGTTGGCAAAAGCCGACCAGCGCCGGGCTGCCATGAAAACCATCCTCGAGCGCGGCGGTGGCAGGGCCGACCAAATAGCAATCTCGCGTCTGTCCGCTATCCTTGTCTTCGAGGGATTCAATATCGCGGCGCCGGGCCATCCTTTCGCCTCACAAGACGAACGCAACATTCTGGCGATTCTCTCCCGCGCGCAACTCAGTGTTACAAAGTCAGCTAGCGCGAAGCCGACACATGATGCTTTCGAATGTCTCAGCGTCGTGCCGCAAAGCGACCTCGAAGCCTGTGCTCACGTCCTGTTGCGGATTGGAATCCAGCTCCCAACGGAAGGCCAGACCTGAACGAATTAGCAGCCCGACTTCAGTGGTCACGATCGGAGCGGTGTCTGGAGAATCTTCTTGGCAAAGGCGGCGCGATCCCTTTTTCCTCCGGTCGCGACCGCATAGCGCTTTCATCTGACCGCGCGGCACGCTGATCGCGCTGACCCAGCTCGACGGCAAGTGCTAGTCGACGAGAGAGCGGCAGCGGCAGCGCCGCGACAAATGCTCTCACCTCGGCCGCCAGATCGCGATCCGCGGCCCTCCCGGTCCTCTCTAGGGCATTTGCGGCCTGTTCATAGGCGTCCCTGACCTGACGCTGCCGTTGCAGCGCCTGGTCATCCTCATGGCGATAGTCGGGACGCGGGGAGCGCGCGACCTTCACGGCCTCGTCGAGCGTGCGCCGCCGCTGCCGGACCGTCTCCCCGCCCCTTCCCCGCGGCCTGCGCTCCGCGCGCAGTTCGATATGGCGAACCGCGGACGGGTCAGCCTTACGAACGATGCCGCGTGCCCGCCGGGGCGTCGCCTCGCACTCGACGCCGCGAGCGCGCAGCTCATGGGCGAAACTCTCCCTGAAAGCGTGGAGATCGGCCTTACGCGGATTGAAGCGGGCGCCGTGGTAGCCTTCGGCCGCGACCGTCAGATGGACGTGCGCGTGATCGGTGTCGGTATGGAGCGCCATGGCGTAGCTGAACCGATCGGCCAGCTCGACGCGCGCGAAGGCGCGAGCGGCATCATGGACGATATCGGGCGCAACGCCTGCGGGCATCGACAGCACCATCGAGATCGAGGTGGGCCGGGGCCGCCCCCTGTTGGTGGCGTCGTCCAGCGCCTCCCATTCGCCGGCGAGCTGGCGCAGCCCGGCGACGGTGGTGATCCGCTCGCCATTGTCCGTCTCGACCTCCAGTTTGCCGTGGCGGCCGATATATTCGAGGTGGGCGCTCAAATGGCCTCCGCCGCGCTGGCGGCCCGATACCTTCACCACGACCTCCGGCGCCTTGCGGACGATCCGCGTCAGCTTCGCCCGCGCGCTATCGGCATGGCCTCCCCTCCCCCGCCCGGCGGAAAGGCGCACGGTCGCGCCGCGCATCGTCCGGCGGCCGCCGACCGGAGGCCGCCACGCCTCCATAAGCGCGGGCAGCGGCAGCACATCGTCGCCGCCGCTCATGGCTCACCACGCCAATAGGACAGGTCGCCCTTGAGCGCCTGACCGATCGCACGGGTCTGCTCGGCCACATCATCGCGCATCGCCGCCACGCGCGCGGCCTCGCGGGCAAGATCGAGCCGGGAATCCTTCATCGTCGAGGCGTGGAGCGCGTGGACGGCCTGATTGATGTTGAGGCCGACGCGGCGAATCTGACGCCAGGCATCGGCGAGCGCCTGCCGTTCGGGCAGCGCCGGAGGCATCCCGTCGCGCAGCCGGTGCCGCACCAGCGTCGCCACCCAGTTGTTGCGGGTCAGTCCACGCAACGCTGCCGCTTCATCCAGCAGCGCAAGCTCCGCATCGTCGAGGCGGATTTCGAGGCGGTGGGGCCGGCGGGTGCGCTCGCGCGGGGGAGGCTCCCCCTCCCCTGCCCCGCTCGCGGCCTGCTCGATCAGCCGTCGCAGCAGCACCGAGCGGCCGCCCTCCTTCGCTGCCGCAAGGTCGAAGCGACGGGCCAGATCTTCAGGAAGGCGAACTCCAAAAACTGTCACACTAAATGCATATAGTTTTACAATCCCGGCGGCAAGCCTATCCCGCCATCAAAAGTTTTGGGTTCTTCGCCTTCCTCTCCAATTTGCACATGCAAAATGAGAGATTCTGACGGAACAATGTCGGAGCGGGCATCTTCTATCAGCCCGGCAGGGGACCTTACACCGTCAGATTCTCCCGACTTCCCCTGCCCTTCCGGCGTTTCTCTGACGAAAGGGTCAACTATCGGCGCTTTGCACATGCAAAGCGCCTTGACCCGCATGCGCGGCATCCGTCACGCGCCTTCGCCTACGGGGCGAAGGACGCGCACCAATGGTGTGAATCGTCCGCATCAAGTGGGGTCTCTCTGCGCGCTGAGATCTGCCCATGCGCTCCCCGCTTTGCATGTGCAAAGTCGCTAGGAGCGCCCCGACCGCCTAATTCTGAAACCGCAGTTCGTGCACAGGCACCGTGACGGGTTCGGCCTCCCCGTCGAACAGCACGGTCACGCTGTCGGGAAGAATAAGCCGCCCGGTCTTTCCATCGACTGTCACCGTGACGACAAGGGGAACCGGCGGAACGCTAGTGCGCTTACTCTTTCCTTTCGCCGGAGCTGACGGCGCACTCTCCGGGACGGGCGCTGAAGCCTTCTCGGCAGGCTCGGCGATCGACGCCTCGCCCGCCGGCTGCGCTGACGCAGCAGCGTGCTGTGGGGCATCCGGCTTGAGGGCAGGCACGACTTTCGCCCTCGCCTTCAGGTCGCGCGCGAAAGCCGAAGCCATCGCGGTCGTAATCGCCTCGCCTCCGCGTTCCGCAACGAAGCGTTCCACTTCAGCAGGGAAACGCCGCGACGCTATATGCAAATCATAGAGTGCGCGCCGGGGCCATTTGTCGATCAGAGCGTGCAAATACTCCTCTATTTCCGAAAGCGCGACATACTGGCTCACGTCGGCAGGCTGACAGGCGAGTTCTTCCGCGATCTCAGCTTTGGTCAAACCCTCGGCCAGTAGCTTCTGGACCGCCTCGATCATTTCGCTTGTCGTCAGATTCTCGCGCTGCTCATTTTCGACCACCTGATCGACCAGATTGTTGCGTTCTACCGCGCTATCCGAAACGATCGCGCGCACCGTCGCAAGCCCTGCAATCTGATGGGCGCGCCAACGTCGCTCACCGAACCGAATTATGTATTTTCCATCGGCATTGGCAGGTCGGACGGTGATCGGTTGCAAGAGCCCACGTCGCACGACCGACTTGGCCATCGCCTTCAGCTTGGCTTCGTTAAACACCTTGCGCGGCTGATCCGGGTCGGGGATCACGTCCGCAACCAGCAACTCCTGAACAACGATTTCTGCGGTGCGCGAGTGAAGAACAGTGCTGAGCTGCGCGGCGCGCTCTTTGAACTTGCTCATCAGATGATCTCCTTTGCAGGCAGACCGTCCATGCGGTCCCGGATCTGTTCGAGGACGAAACGCATTTCCTGCCCGGCAAGGACGGCTGCGCGCTTCTTGAGCGTCCAGACCGGCACACCCTCCGCGACGGCTTCCTCATAGCCGTCGCGCTGCGCCAGCACGCCATTGAAGATCATACTTTTGCCCATGGCGTGAACGATCTGGGCGAAATTTTCCTTTTCACGCGGGCTATGGCTGTTGAAGCGGCTCGCCAGCAAGCCGAGGAAATTGATCTTGCGCCCCCCCCTGCCCTTCTGCTCGGCCGCCTGAATGGCTTTCAGCAGATGCTCAACGCCATCGAGCGCATAGTCCTTCATTTCAATGGGCGCGACCAGATGGTCGCACACCGTAAGGGCAGCGAAGTTGAGCGCGCCCCAAGTTGGCGGCGTATCAATAACACAATAAGCAAATTGCGAGCGCAGCGAGTCCATCGCCTTCACCATGGCCGGAACGTCGTCCAGGTCAACAATATCAAGGCGTTCATCGGAGCTTAGCACGGTGATACCCGGCGCTGCTGTCAGCGCAAGCGTGGTTTCCGGATCGAACAGTTCGGACGCAACGCCGCCATGGGCGGCCGCCGCAAGCGTGCGCGAACCGTTGCCCTGCGCGTCCAGGTCGACGAACAGGACGGGCCTGTCGCCCTCGGCCAGAAACCATGCGAGGTGCGTGGCGAGCATGGTCTTTCCCACGCCGCCCTTGCGGTTGTTGACGACGATCGTTTGCATCTGGCGCTTGGCCGAGCCGGTCTGATCCTTCTTAGCCATCGTGTCGGCCCTCGCCTCGCAGTCTGCGTTCATAGAGATCCCGCGCGGAGCGGTCGCGACCGCGGCGAGGTCGTCCCGTCTTGCCCCAGATGTAGGACAGGACGAAGAAACCGATCAGACCGGCAAGGATCGCGTGATCCGGGTGACTCGCGAAATAGTCATAGATCATTGATGCCCCTCCCCTGCCTGTCGCCCGCGCCGATCGCGCAATTCGTCGTCGGCCACGTCAAGCCCATAGGTCGCCTTCAGCGCCGACAGGATCAATGCCCGAAACGTCATGCCGCCCTGATCCAGCGCGATCCGGGCGATTTCGTTGCGGAGAGACTTGGGAACGCGAATCTGCACGATCGCGTCACCCTCTCCTCCTCCTTCGGTCTGTTCGCTCCCGCTCACCCTGTCGCCCTTGTGCCGCCGCAGCCGTCGCGCTGCGGGACGCACCATAAGCAGGGTTAATAATGAACTCAATACTTCATGCTCTTTGCACATGCAAAGAGCATCGGGCGCTGGCGCCGACGCTAGGAGGCGCCAGCGCCTAGCGGCCATCGGATCGCGCTAGGGCGGGGTCCAATGGCCGCTCGCGAGAGGCACGAACGCGCCAATAACTCGACGCGCCGGGAACATCGTGGCAACGTGCTCCGCATGGAGGACGAAAGCGGATTCGGAAAGCCAAAAGAACGCGGCGGAGAGGCAAGGTCTATCGGCGACCTGCTTCGCGGCGCTGCTGCGCCCGCGTTTCGCCGCATGGGCTTCGGGCGCTCCGATCTGGTGGCGCGATGGCGCGAGATTGTCGGCCCCGCGCTTGCTGCGCATAGCACGCCTATAACAATCCGCTATGCGCCGGGTCGCAAGTCAGCCGGTGTCCTCGACATAAGCGCGGACCTCTCTCATGCCCCAGCGCTGCGCGATGCCGGGCCAAAGATCATCGAGCATATCAACGGCCTGTTCGGTTATCCTGCGGTAGCCCATATCAATATCAAGCCGCGCCGCTGATCCGCCGCCATTCCGTCCCGGCATTGCCAGGGAAACAGCCGCACGGCTTTGCATGTGCAAAGTCGCGCGGCCCGGCTAGGGCAGGGGAGGGACCTTTACGGCACGCCTGCCTCGCTATCAGGTCTGCGCATCGCAAGCGTCACCGTATTTATCATGGTTCCGGCATGGGCGAACGAGCCTTCGGGAAGGTCGCGGAAAGGCTGATTCCAGTCGATGGGCCTCCATTTCCCGATAGCTGCCCGGAAAGCCGCTGTTCGTCGATCTTCAGCATATTCGGTGCGGGCGGGCGCGGTCGGCAAGCGCGCCGCGTCCTGCGCTTGGCTCCAGCACGGTCGCGCCTTCCAGCGCCTTCCACGGAAGATGATCGAACAGAAGCGCGGCGATTTCCTTGTTTGTCTCGAACAGGCCGAAATTGCGCGTGGGGGTTACGAGATAGCCCGGCCCCATGTCGGACACATCCGCCACGTCCGCCCCTGCGCCGATTACTTCCCCAAAATAATCGGCCAGGACGCGGTTGACCTTTCGCACAAGATCATCGTGCCGAAACCAGATATGGATATTGCCATTTTTGAAGATGCGAACCCGGAAATAGTCGGATTCGACAACAAGAGGGCGGGCTTGGGTGCTGCGCACCTTGCCAATCTTCCCGACGATCCCGGCGGCTCTTTCGGGCTGGCGTTGACCGTCCAACTCGGCAAAGGCGCACTCAACATCGCGCAGCGTTTC
>Ga0180222_1000822_pt1 | contig 39285 bp, 34 predicted proteins | sample eDN5th37CKraftOP_FD_151336 | JGI IMG/M metagenome (GOLD analysis project Ga0180222, IMG submission 151336) | Enriched Organic Plus compost microbial communities from Emeryville, California, USA - eDNA 5th pass 37_C Kraft OP (version 2) (version 2) ...
CTCGTTCTTCGAATAGACGACGCCCTGTGCATGGTCGGGATCGTCGAACTCGATGATGTGCCCGCCGATATGGTGGGAGGTCCCGTCGAACTGGCTGCGCATCGTCTCGTCGAACCAGGCGCGCAACGCGGGGCGCCCGGTTTCGCCATTGCCGACCTTCACATCCTCCGGAAACAGCCCGACCCAGGCATCGGCGTCGCGCATGTCGAGCGCGAGGCTGTACTTCGCGGCCAGCTGGCGGATGGCGTCGATGGATTCGAGGCGGTCGATGCGGGCTTCCAGGTCGGAGGACATTCTATCTCCCTATGTCGTTCAGAAATTCGACCATCAGCCGCGTCACGTCCGCGGAGCGCTCGAGTTGGATCATGTGGCCTGCCTTGGGCAGCATCTCGACGCGCCGCACATCCTCATAATGCTCGCGGATCGCCTCGATCGGGCCCTCGCCGTGCCAGACTTCGAGGTCGACGTCATTCTCGCTGCCGATGAAATAGAAGGGCACCATGCACTTCATGCCGCGATAGGGCGCGCGCTGGTGCCATCGCAGATCCATCGCGCGATACCAGTTGAGCCCGCCCGTGAAGCCGGTTCGGCTATATTCCGATACGAACCATTCCAGCTCCCATTCCTCCAGCCAGGGCCATGGCAACGGCGGCGGCTCGGGCATCGCATCAATATAGGTGGTGCCCGGCGGATGCTTCCAGATGTCGATATAATGAAAGTCGCCGGAGAGAGTGTAGAACACCTTCTGCAGGAAGCGCCGCGGCTGTGCCGCGAGGTCCGCGTCCGCCGGGCCGACCGGGCGGAAATAATCGATATGGACGAAATGGCGCGTCGCCCATTCGGCGGCCTCGGCGAGCGGCGTGACATCCGGTCGATCCGGGAAGTGCGGATTCTCGAGGCCGATCACCGCGCGGACGCGCTCCGGATGCCGATGGGCGAGATCGTAAATGGCGAAGACGCCGAAATCGAGCCCGGCAAAGACGGCCTTTTCCTCACCGAGATGGTCGAGCAGCCCGACGAGGTCGCCCACCGTATGCTCGACGTCGTAGTGGGCGGCATCGGCGGGTGCCTCGGTTTGCCCCATGCCGCGCATGTCCGGCGCCACCACGCGCCATCCGGCCGCCGCCAATGCCGGGATCTGGCGATGCCAGCTCAACCAGAGATGCGGAAATCCGTGGCACAGGATGATGAGCGGCCCCTCGCCTTGCTCGACATAGTGCATGCGGATGCCGTTGATCATGGCATGCCGGTGCATCCATTCTGCCATGCTCTCCCCCTTCCCGGCGGTCAGCGGCGGGCGCCGGATTCTGTCATCTTGATCGATCCGGCCCACAATAGTTCCATTTGCGTTGACAGCAACGCCAATCCCTTCGCACTAGGCGACGATCGTCTTTGGCCGAAACGCTTTTGCGTTTTTGCAAAAGGCGTGGATCGGCCTTAGTTGCGCGAGGGCAAGGCGGGATTCACGCTTCGGGCAGGAAGACCCCGAAACGAACCTGGTCTAGCGTGGCTGAGTCGCCGCATGACCGCGGCGCGTGGGAGAAGAATCGGATGGCATTCGACAAGTCCGTCGATCTGCTGGTGGTGGGATCGGGCAGCGGCGGCATGGTCGCGGCGCTGCGTGCTGCGCAGCATGGCGGCGACGTGCTGCTGGTCGAGAAGGGCGCGCTGTGGGGCGGCACGTCCGGAACCTCGGGCGGCGGCGTCTGGATCCCGGGGAGCCACCAGGCCGCTGCGGCCGGCCATCCCGACGATCTTGACGACGCCTTCCGCTATATTCGCACACTGACGGCGGAGAACGTGCCGGATTCGTTGGTCCGTGCCTATGTCGACAATGCCCATCGCATGCTGAAATGGGCCGAGGATATGGCCGGCGTGGTTTTCGCCGCCCTTCCCTATCCCGACTATTATCCGGAGGTTCCGGGCAGCCGCGAGGGCTATCGCACCCATCTGATGCCTGGTGCGCTCGACGCGCGCGAAATGGACCGACACGCCTTCGATACCATGCAGCGCGTCTCCCCCGCGGCCAGCCTGTTCGGCCGGATCAACTGGCTGTTCGCGGAGACCTATGTCGCGCTCTATCGGCCGAAGGGCTGGTGGAAGACGGTCGGCTCGATGATGGCGCGCTATTGGCTCGACATCCCGCAGCGGCTGCGCAGCAAGGCCGATCGACGGCTGACGCTCGCCACCGCGCTGATGGGCCATCTACGCATCGCATTCGACAAGGCAGGAGCGAAGATGTGGCTCCGCAGCCCGCTCGTCTCGCTGATCGAGGAGGGTGGCCGCATCGTCGGCGCCGTCGTGCGCCACGAAGGCAGGGACCTGCGGATCGAGGCGCGCAAGGGTGTCGTCCTCGCCACCGGCGGGTTCGAGCGCAATGCCGAGTTGCGCCGCAAATATCTGATGGATGCGTTCAATCCGAACATCAGCGGCGGGCAGGTGAACAATACCGGCGATGCGCTGGTCGAGGCGATGCGCCACGGCGCGGCGACGCGGAATCTCGATTCCGCCTGGTATGCGCCGATGTTCTATGTGCCGGGCGAGGATCGGGGCCGGCTCTCGACGATGGAACGCGCCATGCCCTATTCGATCATCGTCAACCAGGAAGGACGGCGCTACGCCAACGAAGCGCTGGCTTACCACCGCTTCGCCGAGACGATGATCCAGGTGAACAAGAAGGACGGCAAGGTCGATCCGAGCTGGTTCGTCTTCGACGCGACCTACCGCTTCAAATATCCGGTCGGCGCGGTGCTGCCGCTCATCCCGGATTTCGCCCTCTCCTCGGGCGCCAGGAAGGTCCTCCTCAAATCCTCGACGATCGCCGGCCTGGCCAAGAAAATGAAGGTCAAGCCTGATGTCCTGGAGGACACCGTCTCGCGCTTCAACGCGATGGCGAAGGCCGGCAAGGATACCGAGTTCGGGCGCGGCGATCAGGCCTATGACCGGCTCTATGGCGATCCCAGCGTGACGCCCAATCCGACGCTGGGGCCTGTCGAGAAGGCGCCCTTCTATGCCGTTCCGCTTCATCTCGGCGATATTGGCACCAATGGCGGGCTCGTGACGGACGAGCGCGCGCACGTGCTGCGCGATGATGGCAGTGTCATTCCGGGGCTCTATGCGATCGGCAATGTCGCGGCCTCGGTGATGGGCTATTCCTATCCCGGCGCCGGCTCGACGCTCGGTCCGGCGATGACCTTCGGCTATCTCGCCGCCGCGGACGCGATGGGGATCAACGAGTAGCAACACGCCCCGTCATCCCGACGAAGCTCGGGATCCATTCAGCGCTTCGATGGCCATCGGACGCAGCGTTGCGCCCCTTCTTCCGCGCAGCGCAAAATGGATCCCCGCTTTCGCTGGGATGACGTGTTATCGCGGCCTCGGATACAGATCATCCCAGCCGGGATCGGCGGTCTCGGTTGATCATGATACAGATCCAGCCGCCTCTCACCCCGCTTCTCCCCGCCATGCCGGCGAAAGCTGGTATCGCTCTCAGCAAGTAACCCGCTCGCCTCTCCAGAGCGCCCCGGCTTTCGCTGGGGTGACGAGGAAGGAATGGACAACGGTTAAGCATCACGCCCCCGCCAGCCGCTTCTCCAGCGCAGCGGCAAGCTGATCCCGTAGCGCCAGCGCCGCGCTTTCGATGCCCGCCACGTCGCGGTGGAGCAGCCAGAGGTCGGTCGCCGCGCCGCGCGGCGCCTCCTCTTCCAGGCGCATCAGCGCCGGGTCCGAATCGCCGAGAAAGGTCCACAACCAGGCCGCACCGATCCCCGCGCGGACGGCGTCGAGCATTGCGGGCAGGCTGTCCACCTCGCAGGCGAGCCTTGTCCCTTCGACGACGTTGAGCCTCGCCCAGGGCTGCGGATTGGCGAGCTGGACGGCATGACCCCAGCCCACCCGGCGGTCCGGATCGGCGCCGCGCGCGACATAGAGGTCCTGGCTCACCCGCCCGATCCGGATTCCGGCAAGATCCTGCGGCTTGGCCGAAGCGAAGGCGATGCCGATATCCGCCTGGCGCTGGTGGAGCGCCTCGATGGCGTCGCGCGCGCCCGTCATCTCCACCGACACGTCGGGTTGGGCCTCCCGAAACGCCGCGATATCGCCGAGCAGAAGATTGGCGATGCCGGTGGTTCCGGCCAGCCGGATCGGCCCGGCGGTCGGATAGGCGATGTCGAGCTCGACGAGCATGCGTTCCATCGCGCGTTCCATCGCATCTGCCGCCCGCAATATCGCCCGCCCGCGTGCCGTGGGGCGATAGCCGTCGATGGTGCGTTCCCAGATGCTGGTCCCCGCCTCCCGTTCGAGGCGGCTGAAGCGCCGGCCGATCGTCGTCCGGTCGATGCCAAGCCGCCGCGCCGCGCTCGAATAGTCGCCTGCGCGGATCGTGGCCTGAAAAATGCGGATATCGTCCCACTCTATCGCCATCCGTGCATTATTGCACAGGGACTGTGCGCTGACCATATCGGCGGAAAATGCTATAGCGAAGCCAAGCTCATAACCCGGAGAGAGACGACTTATGGCGAAGACCGCCGACTACCGCCTTGGCGAGTTCACCTTTGCTCGTGGCTGGCACATGATCGCCGATGCATCCAAGCTCGGCAAGGATCCGATGACGGTGCGCTTCTTCGCGCGCGACATGGTGCTCTACCGAGGCGAATCGGGTACGCCCCATCTGGTGGACGCCTATTGCCCCCACATGGGCGCGCATCTCGGCAAGAACGAGACCTCGTACATCGTGCGCGACAATGAGCGGATTCAGGGAGAATCCATCCGCTGCCCGTTCCACGGCTGGCGGTTCGGTCCCGACGGGCGCTGCAACCACATTCCGTACAGCGACCAGAAGCCGCCCAAGGCCGCTGCCATCCAGACCTGGCCGGTGATCGAGCGCGCGGGCATCATCTGGATGTGGCATGACGAGGAGGGCAACGAGCCCGACTATGATCTCCCCGCCTTCGAGGCCTGGGACGACAACAACTGGGTGCGCTGGAAGATCGACGATCTCGGCGAGCTGCCGCAGCATCCGATCGAGGTCGTCGACAACATGACGGACTTCGCGCACTTCATGCCGATCCACGGATCTCGCGACGTCTCTTATTTCTACAACGAGTTCGATCGGCACGTGCAGTGGCAGATCTTCGGTGCCGGTCACCGCACGCTCGTCCAGGAGGGCGAAGGCCTGCTCGAGCTCGATACCTGGTATACCGGCCCGGCGATCCTCCAGTCGCACATGCGCGGCAGCTTCCCGACGCACATGCTGATCGCGCATACCCCGATCGAGGACGGCAAGATCCATGTCTGGCATGCGCTGATGGTCAATTTCGGGCGCGAGACCACCGAGGAGGATGTGCCGGTGGCGCGCGCCTATCAGCAGGCCAGCCTCGACGCCTTTGCCCAGGATTTCGAGATCTGGACGTTCAAGAAGCCCTGCTTCTCGCCGATGATGGTGCGCGGCGACGGGCCGACCGACAAATGCCGCCTCTGGTACAAGCAATTCTACAATCCGCTGGCGCGCGCCGGCGATTTCCAGAAGCGCGTCAATGGCCGGCACGTGACGCAGGACAATCGCGGCGGAGAGAAGAAGGTCGCGTAAACGCCTGCCCGGGATAGGAAAAGAGCCGCGTCCCGAGCAGTCGGGGCGCGGCTTTTTTGTGCTTGGTCTGGCTCATCATCCCAGCGAAAGCGGGGATCGCCCGCTGGGGGGTGACGAGCCGAATCGCGCAGAAGCTGCCTCTCCGTTCTACGCCGCGACCTCTTCCTCGTCTTTGAGCAGGAAGCGCTGTACCTTGCCGGCGGCGTTCATCGGCAGCGTCTCGACGATCCGCACCGAGCGCGGCGCCTTGTAATTGGCCATGTGGCCGCGGCACCAGGCGATGAACTCGGCCTCGTCGATCGTCTCGCCGGGCTTGGGCACGATCCATGCTCGGCATACCTCGCCCATCCGGGGGTCGGGAACGCCGGTGACGGCGACGCGCGCCACCGCGGGATGATCGAGGATCAGCGCCTCGATCTCCGCCGGATAGCAGTTGAAGCCGCCGCTGATGAACATGTCCTTGGCGCGATCGGTGATCCGCAGATAGCCCGCCTCGTCGCGGATCGCGATGTCGCCGGTGCGCAGCCAGCCGTCCGCATCGATCGCCTCGGCCGTCGCCTTGGGATCGTCCAGATAGCCCTTCATGACGTTGAAGCCCTTGACGAGCAGTTCCCCCGGCTCGCCATCGGGGACGTCCCTGCCTTCCGGATCCACCAGCCGGAGCGACACGCCCGGGATCGGCAAGCCACAGCTTGCGGAAACCAGCTCAGGCGGGTCGCCGGCCTTGGTGGCGGTGACGACGCCGCAGGTCTCGGTGAGGCCGTAGGCGGTCAGCACGTCGCGGATGCCGAGCTCGTCATGCATGCGCCGGATGAGGCTCGGCGGCACGCTCGCCGCGCCGGTCACGGCGAGGCGCAGCGAGGAGAGGTCGCGCGTCTTGTGCGCGGGATCGTCGAGCAGCGATTGGTAGATGGTCGGCGGCCCGGGCAGCACCGAGATGCGCTTGGTCTCGATCATCTGCAATATCTGGCCCGTGTCGAAGACGGGAACCGGCAGCACCGTGGCACCGCGCAGCAGCGCCGCGAGGCATCCGGCCTTGTAGCCGAAGCTGTGGAAATAGGGATTGACGATGAGATAGCGGTCGCCTTCGTGCAGGCCGACCGAATTGGCCCACGCCTCGAAGGTGCGGATGTTCTGCTGGTGGGCGCTCATCACTCCCTTGGGCCGGCCGGTGGTGCCCGAGGTGTAGAGGATATCGATCACGTCCTCCGGGCTGACCGCCGCGATGCGCGCTGCCAGCGCGGCATCGCTGACCGCCTCGCCCTGGGCGAGGAACGCCGCCTGTCCCTCGTCTCCCCGGTTGAGCAGCACGGTGCGCCGGAGCGCTGGGAGCGGCTCGTCGGCGAGCAACGCCGGCAGGTCCAGGCCGAGAAAGCCGGTCACGCTGAACAGCAGCTTCGCGCCGGAGCGGCCGAGGATGTCCGCCGCTTCCCGCCCCTTGAAGCGCGTGTTCAGCGGCACGACCGCGATCCCCACCTGCTCGGCGCCGATCGCCGCCAGCTCCCATTCGGCGCTGTTCGGCGCCCAGATGCCGACCCGGTCGCCGATCTCCAGCCCTTCCGCGATCAGCGCGCGCGAGAACTGATCGGCGCGCGCCTTGAGCCCGGCGAAGGTGAGGCGCACGTCACCGTCCTCGATCGCGATCTCGTTCGTCCAGCGTGCCGCCGCGGTTTCGACCAGGGCACCCATCGTCAACTTCTCAGGCAACACGCTTCATCCTCGCGATACGCGTTTATAAGGGCAGGTCGGACTTATATGGCGATTTGCGTATCAAGAAAGGGGGCATGCCCTCGTCACGCGCGAAAAGTCGCGCGCAGGGCGCCGGCCGCCAGCGCGATCGCTTGATCCGCGATCGGCGCAACGCCGAAGAAGCTGGCAAAGCCGTGCACTCCGCCCGAGAAGCTGTGTAGGTCGGTCGGCACCGCGGCCTTCATCAGCGCCACGGCATAGGCGAGGCCCTCGTCATGAAGCGGGTCGTTGGCGGCGAGGACGATGGTGGCCGGCGCGAGCCCCTCGAACGAGGTCGCCCGGAGCGGAGCCGCCAGTGCGTCGGGCTCCGTATCGCCGACATATTGCTCCCAGAACCAGCGCATCATGCCCACCGTCAGGATGCCCTCGTCCGGCGCGGCCAGATAGGATGGCGTGTCGAACCTCTTGTCGAGCGCGGGATAGAAGAGCAGCTGGCGCAACGGCGCGTTGGGCTTGCCCTTGAGCGCCAGCGAGATGGCGGCGGCGAGATTGCCGCCGGCGCTGTCGCCGGCGACGACATAGCCTTCCGCGCGGATGCCGAACTCCGCCGCACGTGCCGGCAGATCGGCGATCGCGGCGAGGCAATCCTCCAGCGGCGCGGGATAGGGATGCTCGGGCGCCAGCCGGTAGCCGAGTGAGAGCACCGCGCAGCCCGCCTCGCGCGCGAGCACGCGGGCCAGCCCATCATGCGTGTCGAGCGTGCCGACCACCCAGCCGCCGCCATGGATGAGCACGGTAACGGGCAGCGTCTCGCCCGGCTTCGGGTGATAGAGGCGCGCCGGGATGGCGCCGTCGCCGCCCGCGACCGTCACGTCGCGCACCGTCGCGATCGGAATCGGCTCCACGGGGAAGGGATTATCGAGCACCGCGCGCATCGCCGGCGGCGTCATCGGGTCGGGCAAGGCGAAGCCGCTTGCGGCCATCCCATCGATCATCTGCTGCAAAACGGGATCGATCATCGTTATGCCTCTCCTGCAATTCGAATCGGGAAACGGAAACCGGAATGGAGGACGGTGCGGCGTCGGCCAAGGAAAACTACCCCGACATCGCGGATCTGCTCGCCACGCTGTTCTCCAGCCTGACGGACGAAGAGCCGTGGTCGGCCTTTCTCGATCATCTCTCCCGCTCGGCCAACAGCTCGTTCGTCACCTTCATCCTGACGCCGCGCGGCGCCGACCGACCGGGTCTCTTCCTCACGCCGAAGGGCGATCCGGCGGTCGGCACGCTCTACACCAGCAGCCTGTTCGCCAATGATCCGTTCACCGGGCTGCCTGACGGCAAGGTGGTGCGCTTCCGCGACTTTGTGCCAGCCGAGGCCCGGCGGCGGAACGCCGCCTATTTCCAGTTCCTTGCGGAAACCACCGGCGACGAGGTGCTCGGCCTCGAAATCCGCGAGCCGGGCGGGCTCGAGCTGCGCCTGCGCCTGACGCGAAGCCGCCAGCAGCCGGCTTTCACCGAACAGGACGAGGCGCGCTTCGAGGCGATCGTGCCGCATCTGCGCATCGCCTTGCGGCTGTTCGACCGGCTCGCCACCGGCGAGACCGAGCAGCAGATCTACGCCGGCGCGATCGAACAGATGGCGGTGGGCATGATCCTGCTCGACAAGCGCGGCAAGGTGATCCGCCTCAATCCCACCGCCTCCACCATCCTCGCCGAAAAGGACGGCATCGCCTTGCGCGGCACGGCCATCGCGATCGACGACGCCGAGCTGGCACGCACCTTCCAGGCGCGGCTGGCGGGCGGCGAGGAGGAGATGCCGCTCACCATCCGCATTCCGCGGCCGTCGGGTCGCGGCGACCTGCTGCTGGTGATCGGCAGCGCCCAGGCGCCCGATTATGTCATCGCGGGCGGCGGACCGGCGACCGTGCTTTACCTCAGCGACCCGGTCCATGCGCCGCGCGTTTCTCCGGAATCGATCCGCGAGCTGCTCGGCCTCACCCAGAGCGAATCCGCCATTGCCGCGGACATAGCGAGCGGCCTCTCGCTCGCAGATTGCGCCACCCACCTGGGCATTTCGCCGAACACGGTGCGGGCGCATCTGCGCTCCATCTTCGCCAAGACGGGTGTGAAGCGTCAGTCGCAGCTCGTGCACCTCGTGCATCACAGCCTGCCCGGTCTCACCCGGCCGGCCGCCTGATCTCACTGCGGCAGCGGCGGGAACGTCGCGAGCGATGCCGAATCGACGAGCTGGGCGAGGCCGTTGACGCCTGAGGCGCCCTGGCTCAGCAGGAACAGCGCCACCTCCGCGATCTGCTGCGGGGTCAGGCCGCCGCGATAGGGCGCGTTGGCGAGCGTCTCCGGCGGCTCGATCGTGTCGATCGCCGCAAAACTGTTCATCGGCGTCATCACCATGCCGGGGCATACCGCGTTGATCCGGAGGTCCCGCGCCGCGAAGGCCGCCGCGGACGAGCGGACGAGGCCGATCAGGCCATGCTTGGAGGTGGCATAGGCCGCGGCCTCCGCGAAGCCGAGATAGGCTGCGGCGGATGCGGTGGCGACGCAGGCGCCGCCGGACCGCAGCCGCCGCAGCGACTGCTGGATACCCAGGAAGGCGCCCCGCAAATTAACCGAGAGCACCTTGTCGAACAGCTCGATCGTCACCTGCTCCAGCGGGATATAGGGCTGCAGGATGCCGGCGTTGAGGAACGCGACGTCGACCTGGCCGAACGCCGCCTCGGCCTCGTCGAACATGCGAACATTGTCCTCAGGGCTCGATATGTCGGCCGCGACCGCGATCGCGTGCCCGCCCGCCTTCTCGATCAGCTCAACCGTGTGCGCGGCCGTGTCGCCCTTGAGATCGACGACCGCAACCTTGGCGCCCTCGACCGCCAGCCGCTGACACGCTGCCGCGCCGATGCCCGACCCCCCGCCGGTGACGAGCGCCACCCTGCCCTTGAACATTCGAACCTCTCCGCATGCATCAAAGCCCTCTCCCCTGCGGGAAGAGGGTTGGGAGAGGGGACTTCTTCTTTTTCCTCCGGGATAGAAGAAGAAAGAAGGGCCCTCTCCCCGGCCCTCTCCCCACAGGGGAGAGGGAGTAGAAGGTCTTATTCCGCCGCGAGCGCGGCCTGCCCGCGGAAGTGCGGGATCACCTTGGTGCCGATGTTGCGGATCGTCTCGAGGATCGACCAGTGCGGCACGGTTCCCATCTGGAAGAGGAACAGGATCTCGTCCGCGCCGGCCTCCTGCAGGCGCGTCACGTAGCGGATGCAATCCTCGGCATTGCCGTAGGCATCCTGCGCGACCGTGTAATTGCTGGTCATCGCATCGGCGCCGTCGACGATCTTCTCCTCGGAGATATAGGCGACGACCTGCTCGCGCGCCTTGTCCAGCGCCTCGGCATTCTCCTCGTCCGAATCGATGTGCGCGGTCGGCTTCGGGCCGCCCTGATACCAGTAGGAGATCGCCTCGGCGAAGAAGCGCTGGCCCTTGAGGCCGATGCGGCGGGCCTGCTCGCGATCATCGAGCACGCAGGCCGCGCAGAAGGCGGCGAGATGCTCGGTCGGGCGGAAGCCGACCTGGTCCTCGGGCTTCCGATTCTTGAAATTCTCGCGATAGATCGCGTTCTTGCGGGCGATTTCCTCGGGCCCCGAGAAGCCGAGCACCAGCGCGCCGATGCCGCGCTTGCCCGCCAGCTCCAGCGTCGATTCGCGGGTGCAGGCATAATAGAGCGGCGGATGCGGATCCTGGACCGGGCTCGGATGGATCGGACGCGACGGGATCTTGATGTACTTGCCGTCGTGCTCGACATGCCCGTCCTTCAGGATCTTCGGGATCAGGTACATGCTCTCGTCGATCATCGGCTGCAGCTCGGCGAGGTCGTAGCCGAAGGTGCCGGCCTCCTGCTGGGTGCCGCCCTTGCCCATGCCGAAATGGACGCGCCCGTTCGACAGGATGTCGAGCGTCGCGATCCGCTCCGCCACCTTCACCGGATGGTTCATCGCCGGCGGCAGGCAGACCACGCCGTGGCCGATGCCGATCCGGGTCGTACGGCCGGCGATATAGGCGAGGAAGGTCTCCGGCGCCGACATGTGCGCATATTGGGTGAGCGCGGTGTGCTCGACGGACCAGACATTGTCGAAGCCCATCTCCTCGGCGAGCAGCACCTGCTCGACGATCTCGTTGAAACAGCGCCGCTCGGACTCGCGCGAGGGGTCCGCCATCTGCGCTTCGTAGATGATCGAAAACTTCATACGTCAGCCTCTCCAACGCCGCAGAATCGCGGCCTTGGATCGACTGCTATGGGCCGTGGCACGGCCCCGCATCGTCCGTTCGGACTATGTGCGGGCGCCGGCCATGCGCGATCCGCCCTCGTGCGGTCAAGGGCACCAATGGATGTCGATCGCCTGCTCGGCATCGGCAAGGACCCGTCCGATCGGGGTGCCGGAGCTGGCGCCGTCCTTGATCGCCTTCTCGAGGACCTTGCGCTTCTCCTTGCCGGTCAGCACGAGCGTCAGCGTGCGCGCCGAGAGAATCGCCGCGCGGCTCAGCGTCACCCGCGCCACGGGCGCCTCCACCGGCAGCGGATCCGGCATCACGCCGAGCGCGCGGCGCGCCTTCGGGCCGTTCAGCGCCTCGTCGAGATCGGGGCCGGGGAAGATCGAGGCGGTATGGCCGTCCGCGCCCACCCCGAGCCACACCAGATCCGGCGGCCATTGCAGCTCGGAAAGGCGCGCGTCGGCGGCCTTGCCCGCGGCCCTGTAATCCTGGGCCGCCTCGCTCACCACGGGCAGGACGCGCGCGCCGAGCGGCAGGAAGGCCTTGGCGATCTGCGCGACGTTGCTCAGCGGATCCTGGACGCCGACCAGCCGGTCGTCGGTCGGGATGATCGTCACCCGCTTCCAGTCCAGCTTCGCCTTGGCGAGCTTCGCGAAGATCGGGCCCGGCGTATTCCCCCCCGGCAGCGCGATCAGCGATTGTCCGCGCGCGTCGAGCGCGCTTTCGATGATGAAACCGACATCGCCGGCCACGGCCTCGGCGAGCTCGTCCGCATCCTCATACTCCCACCATTCGGCTTCAATCATTCCAGCTCACTCCATCGCGTTCGGTGAGCGCGATAGCGGCGGAAGGGCCCCATGTCCCGGCCTGATAGAGGCGCGGGACCATCATATTGGCCGCCCAGCCGTCGCGAATCGCGTCGATCCATTCCCATTGCGCCTCCACCTCGTCCCGCCGCACGAACAGCGTGGGATCCCCCTCGATCAGGTCGAGCAGCAGCCGCTCATAGGCGATGCGCCGCCGCACGCCCGAAAAGGCGTTGGCCAGACTGAGATCCAGCGGCACCTCGCGCAGGCGCACGCCGTCGCGGTCGAGGCCGGGCTCCTTGGCCATCACCATCAGCCGGATGCTTTCCTCCGGCTGGAGCCGGATGATCAGGCGATTGGGGTGGAGCACGGCGCCGCGTTCCGCGAAGATCGAATGCGGCACGCCCTTGAACTGGATGAGGATCTCCGAATGCCGGACGGGCAGCCGCTTGCCGGTGCGCAAATAGAAGGGCACGCCCTTCCAGCGCCAGTTGTCGACATGCGCCTTGAGCGCGACGAAGGTCTCGGTGCCGGAGGGCCGGCCGAGTTCGTCGGCATAGCCGGGAACAGGCGCGCCTGCCGAGGCCCCGGCCGCATATTGGCCGATCACGCTGTGCGTCGCTGCGGTACCGCGATCGATGCGCCGCAGCGAACGCAGCACCTTCACCTTCTCGTCGCGCACCGCCGTCGCATCAAAGCGCGCGGGCGGCTCCATGGCGACCAGAGCGAGAAGCTGCAGCATGTGGTTCTGCACCATGTCGCGCAACGCGCCGGCGCCGTCGTAGAAGCCGACGCGGCCTTCCAGGCCGACCGTCTCGGCGACGGTGATCTGCACATGATCGATGCCGCCGGCATTCCATCGCGGCTCGAAAAGGCTGTTGCCGAAGCGAAGGGCGAGCAGGTTCTGCACCGTTTCCTTGCCGAGATAATGATCGATTCGGAAGGTGCGCTCCTCGGGAAAGGCCGCAGCCACGGCATCGTTGATGGCACGGCTCGAGGCGAGGTCATGGCCGAGCGGCTTCTCCAAGCCGATCCGAGCATTGTCCCCGGCAAGGCCCGCGCCCTTCAGCCCGGCGATGGTCGGCTCGAACAGCGATGGTGCCGTCGACAGGAAGATGGCGAGCCTTCCGGTGGCCGCGCAGGAGCCGATCGCATCGGCCAGCAGCGCGAAGCCCGCGGGATCGGAGGCATCCGCGGGTACGAAGCGAAGGCGCGCCAGGAACCCGTCGAGCGCAGCCTCTGGCCGGGTGGCGTGGATCGGCTCGAGCGCGGTTCGCGCCAGCGCACGGAACGCCTCGTCCGAAAGGTGCGAGCGTGACGTGCCGTAGATCGCAAGTCCGGCAGGCAGCAACCCGTCGGCATCGAGATGGAAGAGCGAGGGCAACAGCATGCGACGCGAAAGATCGCCCGTCGCGCCGAAGAGCAGCATCGTCTCGCATGCGTCCGTCATTGCACCCCCCAAGTCGTCAGACGCGCCATGATATGCGCGCTCAACGGCATGCGCGTGAAAAAGTGCCACAGCTCAGCCGGGCGGTGCCGTCGATCCTCGAACGACGAGCCTGTAGGGCATGGTGACGCGTCCGACGCTTTCGTCGCCGTCCAGCAATGCAAGCAGGGCATCGGTCGCGGCGCGCGCCATGTCGATCGTCGGCTGGCTGATCGTCGTGAGCCGCGGCCAGACGATGGAGGCGATCGGATTATCGTCGAAGCCCGCCAGCGAAAGCTTGTCGGGCACCCTCACCCCCATCTCGTTCGCGGCGAACAGCGCGCCGGCCGCCATGTCGTCGTTGGAAGCGAAGATGGCGCTCGGCCGCGTCCGGCTGGCGAGCAGCCGGCGTGCCGCCATCATGCCTGAATCGAAGGTATACAGCCCCTCCTCCACCAGCATCGGATCGATCTCGAGCCCGGCGCGCCGCATCGCCTTGCGATAGCCGATCAGCCGCGCCGTGCAGGATGGGTGCGAAGGATCGCCCCGGATGATGGCGATCCGGCGATGGCCGAGGCCGATCAGATATTCGGTGATGTCCTGCGCCGCCGCGACGTCGTCCATCCGGACCTCCGGCGTCAGCCACGTGGCCGAGGATGGCGCGATGCGCACGAAAGGAAAGCCCGCGGCGGTAAGCTCGGCGATCGTCGCCGAATCGTCGCCCAGCGGCGGCGAGAGGATCAGGCCATCGAGCCCCGAGCTGCGGGCCATCGCCAGCACCTTGCCGGACATGGCGTCGGCGGATTCGAAGGGCAGCACCAGCAGGCGGTACGGCTCGCCGCGCAGCCGATCGAGCACCCCCGCATTGAGATCGGCGACATAATAGGGGCTCGGATTGCCATGAACCATGCCGATCAGGAAGGAACGCTTGCCGGCCAGCCCACGCGCCGCGACATTGGGATGATAGTCAATCTCCTGCGCGGCGGCGATCACCCTGTCGCGCGTCTCCTCGCGCACATTCGGTTCGGCGTTGAAGACGCGCGAGACGGTCTTGATCGATACGCCCGCGCGCGCGGCGACATCGAGGATTGTGGCGCGCACGCCCTTGCGGATCTTGCCTGTCACGGTCGCGAGCGAAGCGCGCTTTTCACGCGAAGATCAAGATTTTCATCGCGCCGCCGGCGTTTCGCGGCGCCCGGCCCTTCACCTTCGGAACGGCCCCGGCTAACGGAGAAGCGGATCGGGGGAACGCCTTATGACGCGAAGCTACCGCCTCCTCTGCGGAATGCTCGGCTGGGCCGCGATCGCTGCGCAGCTCGCGTTGATGCTCACGGCCAAGCCGCCGGAGGAATTCGCTTCGGTGATCGTCCGCTTCCTCAGCTTCTTCACCATTCTCAGCAATATCCTGGTCGCCACTTGCCAGATGGCGAGCGCCCTCGCGCCGGATCGGTCGATCGGCCGCTTCTTCCTGCGGGCGGAGGTGCGCGCTGCGGCCGCGGTCTACATCGCGATCGTGATAGGCATCTATATGGCGCTGCTCGATGGGCTGGTTCCGCTCACCCCGACAGCATGGGTCATCGACCGCATCTTCCATTATATCGTGCCGCCGCTGTTCCTGCTCGATTGGCTGCTGCTGACGCCGCATGGCGGATTGCGCTGGCAGGACGCGCCGCGCTGGGTGGCACCGCCGCTGGTCTATGCCGCCTGGACGTTCATCCATGGCGCGGTGACGGGCTATTATCCCTATCCGTTCGTCGACGTCACCAAGCTCGGCGCTGCGCGCATTGCGCTCAATAGCTGCGCCGTCGCGCTGCTCTTCCTGCTGGTCGGGCTCGGGCTCGTGGCGCTCGACCATGCGCTGCGGAGGGAACGCAGGGTTGCGGCGTAGGGCCGCGGAGTACACCTAGCCGTGATGAGGCGGTGGCTGCTCAGAGCGCGCCGTGGCAGTGCTTGTACTTGCGCCCCGATCCGCACGGGCAAGGCGCGTTGCGGCCGACCTTGCCCTTCCAGCTTTCCGGATCCGTCCCCAGTTCCTCTTCCGGGTCGAGCGGCGGAGCCTGCATCGGGGCCACGCGCGTGGTGACCAGGCCGAGCGTACCGCCGTCGATATCGAATGAATTGTCCTCCCCGGTCAGGGGGTCGAGGTGCGTGGTGATGAAGTCCGGCATTTCCGGCAGCTCGGGCAGCTCCGACTGCGCCAGGAACTGGGCGTTGCCCATCACCCTGGTCACGTCCTCCCGGATCGCTGCCAGCATGCGCTCGAAAAGGGCAAAAGCCTCCTGCTTATACTCGTTGAGCGGCGTCTTCTGCGCGTAGGCGCGCAAATGGATCACCTGGCGGAGCGCGTCGAGCGTGGACAGATGCTCCTTCCAGTGATGATCCAGATTCTGGAGCAGGATGCTCTTCTCGATGCGATGCCATTCCTCGGGCGGTATGGCCGCCGCCTTCTCAGCCACCGCGGCATCGGCAAGCTCCTGGATCCGCTCCGCCAGCGTCTCCGGCTCGAGGCCGTCCTCCTTCAGCCATTCGTCGATCGGCGCTTCGAAGCCGAGTATCTCGATGGTGCGCGCCTTCAGGCCCTCGACATCCCACTGCTCCGGATAGCTGCTCGGCGGGCAGGCATCGCTCACCAGCGCGTTGACCGTTTCCGCACGCATGTCGGCAACGACATCGTCGACCGTTTCGGCATCCATGATGTCCGCGCGCTGCTCGTAGATCACCTTGCGCTGATCATTCATCACGTCGTCATATTCGACGACCTGCTTGCGGATGTCGTAATTGCGCGCCTCGACCTTCTTCTGCGCCGTCTCAATCGCCTTCGATATCCACGGGGAGACGATCGCCTCGCCGTCCGCGAGATTCTTGTTCATCATCCGCGCGAACATCGTCTGCGGCCCGAAGATGCGCAGCAGATCGTCGTCGAGCGACAGATAGAAGCGGCTGAGCCCGGGATCGCCCTGCCGGCCCGAGCGGCCGCGCAGCTGATTGTCGATGCGGCGGCTCTCGTGCCGCTCGGTGCCGAGTACGAACAGGCCGCCCGCGTCGAGCACCCTCTGCTTCTCTTCGGCGATCTCGGCCCTGATCCTTGCGGCTGCGGCGTCATATTCGGGCGTGCCGGCCTGCAGGTCGGGATGCTCGTCGAGCATGCGGAATTCGAGATTGCCGCCGAGCTGGATGTCCGTGCCGCGGCCCGCCATGTTCGTCGCGATGGTGACGGCGCCGAGGCGGCCGGCCTGCGCCACGATATGCGCCTCCTGCTCGTGATAGCGCGCATTGAGCACGTTGTGCGGCACGTTCTCGCGCTTCAGGAACTCCGACAGCAGCTCGGACTTCTCGATCGATACCGTGCCGACCAGCACCGGCTGGCCGCGCTCGCTCGCCTCGCGAATGGCCTGGGTGATGGCGGCGAACTTGTCCTGCAGATTCTTGTAGAATTCGTCGTCCTGGTCGATCCTGCGCACTGGAAGGTTGGTGGGAATGGTGACGACGTTCATCTTGTAGATGTGGTAGAATTCCGCCGCCTCGGTGGCCGCCGTCCCGGTCATGCCGGCCAGCTTCGGGTACATGCGGAAATAATTCTGGAAGGTGATCGAAGCGAGCGTCTGGTTCTCCGGCTCGATCTGCACGCCTTCCTTGGCCTCGACGGCCTGGTGCAGGCCGTCGGACCAGCGCCGCCCGTCCATCATGCGGCCGGTGAACTCGTCGATGATGACGACCTTGCCGCCCTTGACGATATAATCGGTGTCGCGCTTGTAGATCACATTGGCGCGCAGCGCCTGGTTGAGGTGGTGGACCACCTGCGTGTTCTCGAAATCGTAGAGGTTCGCGCCCTCCAGCAGCCCCGCCGCCTCGAGGGCGCGCTCGATCCGTTCGGTGCCTTCCTCGGTCAGGACGACGGTGCGCTGCTTCTCGTCGACCTCGTAATCCTCGGGCGACGTCTGCTTCACGATGGCGTCGACCGCCTTGTAGAGTTCGGACTTGTCGTCCGTCGGCCCCGAGATGATCAACGGCGTGCGCGCCTCGTCGATCAGGATCGAATCCACCTCGTCCACGATCGCGTAGGCAAAAGGCCGCTGCACCATGTGCGAGCGGTCATATTTCATGTTATCGCGCAGATAATCGAAGCCGAACTCGTTGTTCGTCCCGTAGGTGATGTCGCTCGCATAGGCGTCGCGCCGCTCATGATCCATGAGGTTCGGCACGATTACCCCGACGCTGAGGCCGAGGAAACGATAGACCTGCCCCATCCATTCGGCGTCGCGCCGGGCGAGATAGTCGTTGACGGTGACGACGTGGACACCGGTGCCCGGCAGGGCGTTGAGATAGGTGGCAAGCGTGGCGACGAGGGTCTTGCCCTCGCCCGTGCGCATCTCGGCGATCTCGCCGCGATGGAGCACGATGCCGCCGATCATCTGTACGTCGTAATGCCGCTGCCCGAGCACGCGCTTGGCCGCCTCGCGCACGGTCGCGAATGCCTCCGGCAGCAAATCGTCCAGCGCCTCGCCATTGGCGAGCCGTTCGCGGAACAGCACCGTCTGGTTGCGCAGCGTGTCGTCGTCCATCGCGGCGAGCGCGGGCTCGAATTCCGCGATTTTCCGCACGATCGGCTGGAGTGACCGGACGTAGCGATCGTTGGATGATCCGAAGATGGCCTTGGCGATGCCGCCGAGCATGAGCGTTCCCTGGAAATCGGTGGATGCGGCACAAGGCCGCCTCCGGTCGTGGCGAAATAGGTGGCGCGGTGGGTTACGTCAATTCGCGGGAGGGGACGGTGGCACGAGGACGGGTCATCGCATATGTGCACCGTCTTGACGCGCGCGCTTCGCTTCGACTTGCGATTGCCATAAAAAGCCACGCAAGTGCAGTGCTCATTCGCCCGGGTCTCATAGGGCTATAACAGATCGGCACCGTCATATCGGCATGGCCACGACTTTTCCTGCCCCCACGCTCGTACAGCGCGCTAAAAAAACCTATCTGCGCCGTTCCACACCATTTGCCACGATGATGGCGTTCACGGCGATCCTGCTCCTCGTCGGTGTGTTCACGGCTCCCAACAATCATGACGAAAGTCAGTATGTGGCGGGCGCCGCACTCGTCCGGAGCGGCCTGATCTACCGGGATTTCGCATCGCTCCAGCCGCCGCTCCAGACATGGCTCTATGCGCCTTTGGCGGCGCTCTTTCCGGGCCAGACCGTGCTTGCGATGCGCCTCATGACCGCGCTCCTCGGCCTGTCCACGGCTGTCGCCACGTATAGCGCGCAGAGACTGCTCCAGGTCGATCGGCGCTCGGCTGCGCTTGCCACCCTCGCCATGGCCTGCTGCGCATCCTTTCTTTTCACCGGCTCGGTCGTCCGAAATGATATGCTGCCAGCCGCGCTTGCCTCCGCGTCAATGGCCTTGCTGCTTCACGCCGCCGCCCTGGGACGGGCAAGGAGCATGATGTTGGCGGGGATGTTGCTCGGGGCCGCGACGAGCGCGAAGCTGTCCTACGCGCCCATGCTTGCCTGCGCGGCTGTAGCGCCGCTCCTGGCGGGCAAACGAGCAGGTCTCTCGCAGTTGCTGTGCTTTGCCGCAGGCGCGAGCCTTGGCCTCCTGCCGATGCTGACCGCCGCCGCTCTCGCTCCCTGGGCCTTTATATATGGTGTCTTCACCTACGCCCAGACAGCACCGTTCGATTGGTATGCGATCAGCGGTCGCGGACATGAACTGAACCCGATCGTAAAGCTCCTGCAGCTCGTGCTGAACATGGCGCAAGGTCCGGCGCTCCTGGCCCTTGTCCTGGGCGCCAGCTCGGTGCTCCGCCAGCACGATCGGCTGCGGCCGGAACATGTCATGCTGGCGGCGTTGATCCTCGGCGGCTGGATCGGAGCAGCCCTGCCCACGCCGACCCAGATTCAGTATCTTCTTCCCATGCTTCCGCCGCTCTTCGTGGCATTTGGCCTGATCGTCGACCGTGGCCTGCTGGAGAGGAGAGTTCCCCGTACACTGTTGGCGCTCTTCGCTGTTGCCGGCGTCTCGCCGACCGTCATTGACGCCGCTGCTGCGATCCGGTCGGCTCCGCCCGTCCTGACGATCGAGACCCAAGCCCGCGCGATCGGATCGCTGCTGAGGGAGGCGGGCGTGCGAGGAACGATCGCCACGGTTGCCCCCGAACGCGCCATCGACAGCGGCTATCCGATCGACCCGCGCTTTGCCACCGGCCCGTTCCTGTTCCGCAACGACAGGCTGATGCCGGCAGCGCTCGTGCGCAGCCTCAACACCGTTACGCCGCGCACTCTCGAGCTCCTCTTCCACGAAGCGCCCCCGGCCGCGATCCTGGTGGGCTATGAGAAATGGCGGCGGAACGGCGAGCCGCCCGCTGACGCTCCGCTCGAGACCTTCGCCCTTCGCCACGGATTCGAGCGCATCCTCCTCGCCGACGGCATCGGCCGGCTTTACATCGCTCCGGGCGGACCGAGCCGGAAAGGCCGTTGATCTGGCTGCGGCTTGGCGATAGCGGACCGTCCGTCTCCCGGAGCCTGCCATGTCCTCGATCTCGCCGCTTGCCACGCCCTTTCCCGCCCTGCCCAAGATCAAGGGTGCGACGGTCCGCGTCGCGCGGGCGCGCTACAAGAATTGGGACCGGTGCGATCTTACCTTCGTCGCGCTCGACGAAGGCACCGCCGTCGCGGGCGTGACGACGCGCAGCAAATGCCCGTCGCCCGAAGTGGAATGGTGCCGGTCGGCCTTGCCGCTCGGCCGCGCCCGTGCGCTCGTCGTCAATGCCGGCAACTCGAACGCCTTCACGGGGAACCGTGGGCGGGCCGCGGTTGAAGCAATCACCGCACGCGTGGCCGGCGCGGTCGGCTGCCGGCCGTCCGACGTGTTCGTCGCCTCGACCGGCGTGATCGGCGTGCCGCTGCCCGTCGACAAGGCCGAAGCCGGGATTGACGCCGCCCTGTCGGCGCCGGAGGCGGGCTGGCAGGATGCGGCGGCCGCCATCTCCACCACCGACACCTTTCCCAAGGGCGCCGTGACCCGCGCGGTGTTGGGCGACAAAACCGTCACGCTCGTCGGGATCATCAAGGGATCGGGCATGATCGCGCCGGATATGGCGACGATGCTCGGTTTCCTCTTCACCGATGCCGCCGTTGAATCCGGCTTCCTGCAGACGATGCTGGAAACCGCGAACCGGACGAGCTTTTCCTGCATCACCGTCGATGGCGACACCTCGACGTCGGATACGGTGCTGGCCTTCGCCACCGGATCGGCCGGCAACGCGCCGCTCGCCTCGTTCGACGATGCGGGTGCCGACGCGTTCCAGGCGGCGCTGAGCGATCTCTGTCTCCAGCTCGCCCATCTCGTCGTGCGCGACGGAGAGGGCGCGAGCAAGTTCATCACGATCCGCGTCGAGGGCGCCGAATCGGACGAAAGCGCCCGGATCATCGGGCTTTCGATCGCCAATTCGCCGCTGGTGAAGACCGCGATCGCCGGGGAAGACGCCAATTGGGGGCGTATCGTGATGGCGGTCGGCAAGGCCGGAGAGCCGGCGGAGCGCGATCGGCTCGCGATCCGGTTCGGCGAGACCCAGGTGGCCCGGGAGGGACTCGCCGTCGAAGGCTATGACGAGGCGCCGGTGGCGGCGCATCTCAAGGGCCGGAACATCGAGATCGGGGTCGATATCGGCCTTGGGCAGGGCCGCGCGACGGTTTGGACCTGCGATCTCACCCATGGCTATATCTCGATCAACGCCGATTACCGGAGCTGACCGCCCATGCTCACCATCTGGGGACGGCCCAATTCGCACAATGTGAAGAAGGTCGTCTGGCTCGCCGAGGAGATCGGCCTCGCCTATGCGCGCCGCGATGCCGGCGGCCGCTTCGGCTTTCCCGACGGCTATGGCGAGATGAACCCCAACATGCTGGTGCCGGCGATCGAGAATGACGGGCTGGTCCTATGGGAATCGAACGCCATCCTGCGCTACCTCGCAAGCCGCTATGCGCCGGCCCTGTGGCCCGCGGACCCGGCCGCCCGCGCGATCGGCGACCGGTGGATGGATTGGCAGTTCGGCTATGCCGCCGCGCAGTTCGACGCATTCATCAATCTCGTGCGCCGTTCGCCCGACAAGCGGGACATGGCCGCCGTGGCGCGGTCGGCCGAGGCGAGCGCAAGGCTGATGGCGATCATCGAGCGCGAGCTCGGCCGCCGGCCGTGGCTTTCGGGTGACGCGTTCGGCCTGGGCGACATCCCGATGGGCGTCTATGTTCACAGCTGGTTCTCGCTCGATATCCCGCGGCCGGAGCTGCCGCACGTCGCGGACTGGTATGCCCGCCTCGGCGAGCGGCCCGGCTATGCGGCGCATGTCCGCATCGCGCTGAGCTGATGCACCGGCTGTATGAGGATGTGGCGGCGCTGATGCGCGAGGTCGGCGCGCGCATCATGATGCCGCGCTACCGGCTGCTGCGCGCGGAGGACATCCGCGAGAAGACGCCCGGCGACCCGGTGACGATCGTCGATCACGAGTCCGAAGCCTTTCTCAGCGAGAGGCTCGCCGCGCTGCTGCCGGGCACGCGCATCGTCGGCGAGGAGGCGGCCGCCGCCGATCCGGCTGTGCTCGAAGGGCTCGGCGAAGGCAGCCTGTGGCTCATCGATCCGCTCGACGGCACCAAGAATTTCTCGGAGGGCCATCCGCCCTTTGCGATCATGATCGCCCTCGTCCATGACGGCGAATGCGAGGCATCGTGGATGCTCGATCCGGTGAGCGGCCGCCTGTGCCACGCCGCGCGCGGCAGGGGCGCGTTCATCGGCAGCGAGCGAGTGGCGGCCCGCGCCAGCGGCGGCGCCCTGCCGCTCACCGCCGCGGCGGTCTATTTCATGACCGAGGAACGACGCGCCGACATCGCCGCGCGCGCCAGCGGCCGGCTCGCGCTGGTCGACATTCCCCGCTGCGCCGGCGAACAATATCCGCGCCTCGTGCTCGGCGAGAACGACATCGCGCTGTTCGAACGCACCCTGCCCTGGGATCACGCCCCCGGCGCGCTCTTCCTCGAGGAGGCAGGCGGACGCATCGCACGGCCGGACGGCAGCCCCTACCGGATCGGCGTGCCAGGCCGCGGAATGATCGGCGCCGCGACCTCCGCCTTGTGGGAGGAAGCGGCGCGGATCCTTTTCGGCTGAGGAGGGAAGGCCTCAGAGCGAGGCTTCGAGCCACCCCTTGAGCTGGCTTTTGGGCGCGCCGCCGACCTTAGTGGCCGCCGGGGCGCCGTCCTTGAACAGGATCATCGTCGGGATCCCGCGCACGCCATATTTGCTGGGCGCATCCGGATTTTCGTCGATGTTGAGCTTGGCAATCGTCACCTTCCCGCTCAGCTCCTCGGAAATCTCCTCGAGCGCCGGGCCGATCATCCGGCAGGGGCCGCACCATTCAGCCCAGAAATCGACGAGCACCGGCCCGTCGGCCGCGATGACGTCGCTGTGGAAGCTGCTGTCGGTGATCTTCTTGGTTGCCATGACGAACTCCTCGAAATGCTGGAGAGGATGTAGGCGAGCAGATGGCGCTTCTTCAACGGTCAAGCCACAGATTTTGCTGCTAGGCCGAGAAGCCGGGCTTGTGCGGCGCGAGGACGGCCGCCGGCAGGGCGATCAGCGTCGGCCCGGCCGTATAGAGCAGCGCGGCTTCCACGGCGCGGCCGGGAAAGATCACCTCGAGCGCCGCCGCATAGGCTGCCATCTGGCGCAGATGCGCCGGCGGCACATCCTCCGCCCCGGCCGGAACGCGACGGCCGGTCTTGAAGTCGACGACGCGGACGCGGTCGTCGCCGATGAGCAGCCGATCGACCGTTCCGGTGACGACATCCTCTGCCACCACGGCCGCGATCGGCGCCTCCGCCAGCGCGTCCGGACCGAACAGCTCCCGGAACGCCGGATGGTCGACGATCGCGCAGACCGCGTCGATCAGCGCCTGGCACCGCGCCTCGTCGGCGACCCCGGCGGAATCGCGCAGCCAGCGATGGGCGCTCGCCTGCCGTTGCGCCGCCGCGACCGCCGGGAGACGCTCGAACAATGCGTGCAGCAACCGGCCCCGTTCGGCGGCATCGCGCATTCGCATGTCGGGCGGCGGATAGGCGCTGTCGTCGTCGGCCGGCGCGGAGGGCGCCAGCGGCCGGGGCGGCCGTGCCTCTTTCGGCGCCGCGGCACGCAGCCATGCCGGCTCCGGCGAAACGGCATCGCCGGTTCGCGATATGGCGGGGGCGCGCGCCGGCGGCGCGGCCTCCTCGGTCTCGCGGCGCCGCTCGCCGCCCCAAAACGGGTGCTCCGTCCATTCGCAGCCGAGCGCGTCCAGCGCCCGCTCGACGGCCGCGTGCCAGCTCTGCTCGGGCGCGGTCCCCCGCTTCGCTGCGCGCGGCCCGAGGGCGCCGGCGACGACGAGATGCTCCTCCGCCCGGGTGAGCGCGACATAGAGCAGCCGCCAATGCTCTTCGCGATCGCGCCGCGCCGCCGCCTCGGCATCGCGCGCGAGGCTGCCGAACAGCTCGGCCTTGCGCGGACGGAACACGGGCACGGCCGGCACCTCCTCCTCCAGCTCCCAGGTCACGGCGGAACGGCGGCTGGTGTCGGGATCGACCGTCGCGTCGGCGAGGATCACGAGCGGCGCCTGCAGTCCCTTCGATCCGTGCACGGTCATCACCCGCACCGCATCGAGCGGTGCCGAGGGATCGCGGGTGATCTCCACGTCGCCGCGATCGAACCAGTCCAGGAAGCGCTGCAGCGAGGCGGTGGATTCCGTCTCGAACGCCAGCGCCGCGTTGAGCAGCTCCTCGATCGGATCGCGCGCCTCCTCGCCGAGACGACGGAGCAGTTTGCGTCGCCCCTCGATCGGGCCGGACAGGATGGTCTCGAGGAAGCGATAGGGCGTCGTGAAATCCGCCTGATCGAGCAACGCGGCAAGCCGTTCGGCCGTCTCCGCATGCTCGGCGCTGGCGAGGAGACTCCTGAACAGCGAACCGCTTCGGCCGTAGCTCAGCGCGAAGAGCGCATCCTGCGACAGGCCGAACAGCGGCGAGACGAGCAGCCCGGCAAGGGTGAGGTCATCGTCGGGCTGCAGGACGAACCGGATCGCCGCCAGCAGGTCGCGGATCGCCAGCGGCGCAGCCAGGCGCAGCCGGTCCACCCCGGCCACGGCCACGCCTTCGGCATGCAGCCTCGCGACCAGCAGCGAGGCGAGGTCGGTCCGCTTGCGCACCAGGATCAGTATGTCCTCCGGCCGCAGCGCCCGACCGCGCGTCGTCAGGAACAGGGGATCGTCGGTCAGCCAGGCGCGAATCTGCTCGGCGAGCCGGGAGGCGAAGGACCGGGTGCTGTCGTCGATCCACCCCTCCTCGCCTTCGTCGCCCGCTTCCTCCTCCACGGTGCGGAAGAAAGGGCGCCACAGCCGCACGCTACCGCCGCCCCGCCGCGCGCTGAGATGCGGCGGCGCCGCCCGGTCGAGCCCTAGTTCGGCGTGGCCGAGATCCGCGATCAGCCGATCGACCAGCTCCAGCACCGGCGGCGTCGATCGGAAGCTGCGATCGAGCGACAGCTCGGCGAACGGGTGTCCCGCCGCGTCGGCATGGAGCGCGAACGCCTCGCGCGCGGCCACGAACGCGTCCGGGCTGGTTCCCTGGAAGCCGAAGATCGCCTGCTTGAAATCCCCCACGGTGAAGATGGTGCGGCGCAGATGAGGCGAGCGCGCGCCCTCTCCGGCGAAGAACTCGCCGGCCAGCGCCGCCACGATCCTCCACTGCTGGACGTTCGTGTCCTGCGCCTCGTCGACGAGAATATGGTCGGTCGCCTGATCGAGCTTGTAGCGCACCCAGTCGCCCATCCCGTCCTGGTCGAGCAGCGCGACGGCCGAGCGAATCAGATCGTCGAAATCGACGGCGCCGGCGGCCCGCTTGGCCTCTGCCCAGGCGCGCGCGAATGCCTGGCCGGCACGCAGCCCCGCCGCGAGCGCGCCGGCCAGCGCCGCGCGCGCCCTGAGCTCGATCAGGGCGCGGCAATGCTCGGAAAGCCGCGCGAGGTGGCCGGCATAGTCAGGCGCGATCTTCTCGAGGCCTTTCTCCACCTTGCGCGCCTCGCCCTTGCCGGTCACCGCCAGCTGATGGAGGGCATCGAGCATTCCGGCGCGCTCTGCAGGCGTCACGGCCCGCCAGCGGCCCACCAGATCCGCGCGCTGAAGCCCGGTCTGCGTAGCCCAGGCGGCATTGGCCGCGCCGATCGCCTCGAGCGCTGTCGCGTCGAACGCATCGTCGGCGCAGCTGGCGGCGATGCGCGCCTCGACGTCCTCCGCCGGCACGTCGAGCGCCCGGCGCAGGCGCGGCTCGATCGCTTGGCGCGGTCCCAGCGCAGCCAGCGCATCCGGCGCCCGCGCCGCTGCGAACAGGAAGGCCTCGGCCTCGCTCTCGCCGAGCCGCCGGCTGAGCATGCGGATGTCCTCGATCAGGCCGAGGTCGCCGCCGGCCTCGGCGTCGACCAGCATCGCCGCTAGCGTCGCACGCCGGAGCGTCGCCTCCTCCCGGCCTTCGAGCGGGCGGAATCCGGGAACCAGCCCTGCCTCGATCGGGAAGCCGGCGAGCAGCGTCTGGCAGAAGGCGTGGATCGTCTGGATCCGCAGCCCACCGCCGGAGGCATCGAGCACACGGGCGAAGAGCGTGCGGGCGTGGGCGAGCGCCGCATCGTCATGCGCTTCGCCGAGCGCCCTCAGTTCCCTGCGCAGATCCCGGTCGGGCAGCCGGACCCAGTAGGCGAGCCGCGCATGGATGCGATCCGCCATCTCGGCGGCGCCGGCCTTGGTGAAGGTAAGGCACAGGATCGAGGACGGATCGGCGCCGCCTAGCAGCAGCCGCAGCACGCGCGCGGTGAGCACGTGCGTCTTGCCCGTGCCGGCGGAGGCGGAAAGCCAGATATTCTCGCGGGGTCCCGACGCGGCGAGCTGTTCCCCCTGCAGCGGGATCAAAGGCGAAAGCGGCATGGCCCTCCCTCGCCTGCTTTACCGTTTCCCGCAAGCGGCCCGCGGCCGGCCGCCGCGCGGACGCGCTTCTCTCGCGGGCGATCACGCCTTAGAGGCGGACATTTGATGGCAGAAGGAGCGGTGATGACCGACTCGATCCGGATCGAGGATTTTCCCGTGCGCAGCTCCACCCGGCTGCGCTACTCGGACACGGACCGTCAGGGCCATGTCAACAACACCGTCTTCGTGACGATGCTGGAATTCGGCCGGGTCGAGCTCTTCTACGATCCCGCCGCGCCGATGGCGCCGCCCGGAACCTCGTTCGTCATCGTCCGGCTGGAGCTCGATTATCGCCGCGAGATGCACTGGCCGGGCGAGATCGAGATCGGCACGCGCATCCTGTCCGTCGGCCGCTCCTCCTTCCGCATGGCGCAGGCTCTGTTCCAGGACGGTCAATGCACGGCGACGTCGGAATCGGTGATCGTTCTCATGGACGACGCCGCCCGCAAGTCGACGCCGCTTCCTGCCGAGGCGGTGGCCCGGCTCCAGGCCTGCCGCGGCTGACGCGCGCGCCGGACGGCGTGCCGCCCATGACAATTATGGCCGTATCGCGCCTGTCCGGCCGCGCGCGTCGATTGACGCCCTCCGGCGCCGGCTCCAGAAATCCTGCGCACAACGGAACGAGGCCATGGAAAAGCTCATCTACGTCCTTTGGAAGGAAAGCGCGGAAAGCGAAGCGGCTTTTAACGATCGGCTGCGCGGGTCGGTCTGCGGGCAGCTTGCAGGCCTCGGCGCCCAGCGGCTGCAGCTGAACATCGTCGACGATGCCGTGGCCGACGGAGCGGCGCTCCGTTTCGAGCCGGTGAAGCCCGCGCCCGCCGCGCTCCTTTCCTTCTGGCTCAACGCGGCGCATGCCCGCGCGCCTTTCGAGGCCGTGCTCGATGCCGCGGTGCCGCGCTTCGCCGGCTATCAGGTGGCGGAATCGACGGTGGTGCCGAACGATCGCGCGCCGGGCGCGGACGGCCGCGTCCCCGGCTTTTCGCAGATCGCCTTTCTGTTCAAGCTGCCCGCCATCCCCTATGAAGGCTTTCTCGAGATCTGGATGCGCGATCAGACGCGCGTGGGCGTCGAGACGCAGGACAGCTTCTATTATTGCCAGAACATCGTCGTGCGGGTGCTGACGCCCGGCGCGCCGATGTGGGACGGCATCGTCGAAGAATGCTATCCGATCGCGGCGCTCACCGATCCGCTCGTCTTCTGGAAGGCCAATGGCGACGAGGCGGTCTACAAGGCCAATTACGAGCGCGAGATGGCGAACGTCGCGCGCTTCCTGGATCTGGAGCGCGGCTCGGTAATGATCACCAGCGCCTATCGCCTCGGCGGATGGAGCGATCCCGCGCCGGAGGTCGAGATCGATCGTGGCTGAAGTGGGCGTCTTCTCGGGCAAGGTCGCGCTCGTCACCGGCGCGAGCAGCGGCATCGGCCGGGCGACGGCCGAGCTTTTCGCCGCGCGCGGCGCCGCGGTGGCGGTCGCCGCCCGCAATCTCGAACGCGGCGCCGAGACGGTCGAGCGCATCCGCATGGCGGGCGGCGTCGCCGAGCTGATCCCAGCGGACATGGAGCGGGCCGATCAGATCGAGGGGATGGTCGCACGGACCCTGGACCTGTTCGGCGGGCTCGACTGCGCCTTCAACAATGCGGGGATGACGGGCACCGCGGCGCTGTTCCACGAACAGAGCGTGGAGGACTGGAACGAGGTGATCGCCACCAACCTCACCTCGGTGTTCCTGTGCATGAAGCATGAGATCGCGGCGATGCTGAAAGCCGGCACCGGCGGCGCGATCGTCAACAACTGCTCGGGCGCGGGCGTGATGGCGGCGCCCGGACTGCCGCACTACACCGCCGCCAAGCATGGCGTGCTCGGCCTCACCAAGGCAGCCGCCAGGGATTATGCCCGGCACGGCATCCGCGTGAACGCCGTCTGTCCCGGATTCATCGATACTCCGCAGCTCAACGCCTTTCTCGGCGATGAAGCCGCGCGCGCCCAGGTGATCGCGGGCATCCCCGCCGGCGCGATGGGCACGCCCGATGATATCGCCCGGGCCGTCGCCTTCCTCTGCTCGCCCGACGGCGCCTATGTCTCCGGCGACACGATGTTCGTCGACGGCGCCGTGATGTGCCGCTGAACCGTCCGGCGTCCCGCGCGGCGGGCTCGCCTGGTCAGGAAATCAGCCGCGGCACCGCGATTTCACGGATACGGAAGCGGGCGTCGGGGTGCTCGGCGGCGCCGTCGCGCGGCGCGGCGCGGTGCTGCACGACGCTGTTCTTGCCGAATCCCGGCACGACGGGCCGGTCGGACTTGCTGCTGAGCCAGAGGCGCAGCAGGTGCCGCCTGCGCTGCGGCTCGGGCCAGTCGAAGAACTCCGTCCGGGAATGCAGCGCGGCATAGTTGGACAGCCACTGAATGTCGCCGGGGCGGAAATCCATCTCGATCGCCATGCCGGGCTCATAGGTGATCTCGTCGAACAGGCGGAGAACCTCGAGCTGTGCGTCGGTCAGCTTGGGCACGCCCGGATAGTCCTGCGCGGTGATGATGTAGAGCGATCCGGCATACATGCTGAACACGCCGTCCACCATCGAGACGATCGGCGATTGATAGGTGTAGGCGGGGGAGCTGTGGTCTTGCCGCCGCCAGTCCCAATGGAAGGATTCGAGCAGCAGAGGCGCGAGATCGGGGCGGCGTTGCAATATCTCGTTATAGATCTGCGCACCGGAAACGAGGCATGAGGCCCCGCCCGCCCGGGCGCCGCGCAGGCACATCAGCGCGACGATGTCCGAGCTGTCGCTGTGGTAGACGAGCTTGTCGCGGACCTTGGAGGATAGCGCGGTCGGATCGTCCATGGTCTTGTCCGACGTCGCGTAGACATGGTCGATGAGGTCGCCCATCTCGTTCTGTCGGATGGGGTCGCCCATGTGGAGGCCCAGAATATAGTAGATCGCCGCCGAGAGGGCGTCGGAATAAAGCTCGGTCCTGAGGCCGCGCACCAGCACGAAGCCGCGGCCGAAATCGACGTCGCGGATCCACCCCGCGACCGCGCCGGCGCATGCGTCCAGCGGATAATCCTCGGCCCGTACCATCCGGAGATCCGGATCGTCGGCCATGAATGCCTTGCCCAGGCGCTCGAGCTCGTCGATCTGGGCGTCGGAGAGCTGGTAGATCCATTCCCCGCTCTGCTTGAGACGGTCGCCCCGCCATGCGGTTTCCGTTTCCACGGGGGCCAGCGCCGTCATCACGTCCATGCCTGTTCACTCCTTGCCGCGACGATAGCCTTTTAGAAGCGGCGGCGCCGCATTCTTGTCGCCATGCGCCTAAAGAGTTTCCAGCGCCGGCCGCTGCGGCCGTCCCTGCGCGATGCGGTGAGAAGCACCGGGCGCGCGGCCCAGCTTCGCCGGCCTAGCGCCGGCGCAGCAGCCGGTCGACCGCGCTGACCCCGGTCCTCGCGGCTTCGTCGTCGTCGCACTCCTTCTCGAGCGCCGCGCGGATTTCCTCCAGCTGCTTCTCCGTCAGATGCTCGATGCCGATGAAGGGGGTCCGCGCCCCTTCCAGCGCCCGGATGAGCTCGTCGAGCTTCGCCTGCATCGCCGCTGCATCCCGGTTCTGGGCGTTCTGGATCAGGAAGACCATGAGGAAGGTGATGATCGTCGTCGAGGTGTTGACCACCAGCTGCCACGTGTCGGAATAATGGAAGAAGGGACCGCTCAGCCCCCAAACGACGATCGACACGAGCGCGATGATGAAGGCGAGCGGCTGTCCGGCTGCCGAAGCCAATTTGCTCGCCAGCCAGGTAAACGTCCTGTCCATCAAGGAGTCCTCTGCAAAGTCGCCGGCACGCACCGGCGCATTTGCAACGATCGTTACGCCGCTTGGATGCAATCGGCTTGTCCGTGCGGTCGCGGCATTCTACGCCGGGCCGAAAGGCCGGATCGTCCGCGCCGGCGCATCGCGGGGGCGACACGGGGCCCAGCCGCTCCACGGGAACGGAGGAGGACGAACGTGACGAGCGCCTATGATTTCACCGCCACGACGATCGAAGGCGAGGCGCTGCCGCTCGCGCGCTATCGCGGCGATGTGCTGCTCATCGTCAACACCGCGAGCCGATGCGGTTTCACGCCGCAATATCGCGGCCTGGAAAAGCTGCATGAAGACTATTCGGAGCAGGGCCTGCGTGTCCTGGGCTTCCCCTGCAATCAGTTCGGGCGGCAGGAGCCGGACGACGAAGCGGCGATCCGCGGCTTCTGCGAAAGCACCTACGCTGTCCGCTTCCCGATGTTCGCCAAGGTGGAGGTGAACGGCCCGGCGGCGCATCCGCTGTTCGCATGGCTCACAAGTCAGGCGCGCGGATTGCTCGGCAGCAGGGCCGTCAAATGGAACTTCACCAAGTTCCTGCTCGATCGTGCAGGACGGCCCGTGCGCCGATTCGCACCGTCGGTCGCCCCGGAAAGCCTGTGCGGGTCGATCGAGACACTGCTTCAGCAGCCGGCCAATAATTGAATATACAATGGGTTACAGGGATATGTTCCGTCATTGTTTCAGCTTGCACGCACAAGTGCCCGCGGCGGGCATGCTGACCGGAATGCCACAGCAGTGCAGCGCCGTGCGCGCGCCCCGCTTCCCGATTGGCCTTTTTCCGCGCGCTCGACTAACAGCCCGCCGATGGAAGCTTCGGATCTGCGCGTCGCCCTGTTCTCGGGCAACTACAACTATGTCCGCGATGGCGCGAACCAAGCCCTGAACCGGCTCGTCGCCTATCTGCTCGGGCAGGGAGCGGCCGTCCGCATCTATTCACCGCGCACCGACAAGCCGGCCTTTCCGTCGGTCGGCAAGGTCGTGGGGGTGCCCGCCATCCCCATTCCCGGCCGCTCCGAATATCGCGCGCCGATCGGTCTCACACCCTCCATCCGCCGCGACATTCGGGAATTCGCGCCCACCATCATGCACATCGCCAGCCCCGAGATATTGGGGCATCGCGCGGTCTCGCTCTCGCGCAAGCTCGGTGTGCCGGTCGTCGCCTCGGTGCACACCCGGTTCGAAACCTATTTCCGTTATTACAATCTCGCCTTTCTCGAGCCGATCGTCGAGGCCGCGCTGCGCCGGCTTTACCGGCGCTGCGACGCGATCTTCGCACCGTCTGAATCCATGGCGCAGCTGCTGCGCGATCAGCGCATGAGCTACGATGTCGGCATCTGGTCGCGCGGCGTGGAGAGCGACCTGTTCTCACCGGCCAAGCGCGATCTTGCCTGGCGCCGCGGGCTCGGCATCGCCGACGAGACGCCGGTCATCGGCTTCGTCGGGCGGCTGGTGATGGAAAAAGGCCTCGATGTCTTTTCGGATGTGATCGACCATCTCGAGCGCGATCGGGTGCATCATTCGGTGCTCGTCGTCGGCGAAGGGCCCGCGCGCGACTGGTTCGAGAAACGGCTGCCCAAAGCCCGGTTCCTCGGCTTCCAGAAGGGTGAGGAACTGGCCCGCGCCGTGGCATCGGCCGACATGCTGTTCAATCCCTCGGTCACCGAGACCTTCGGCAACGTGACGCTCGAGGCGATGGCCGCCGGCCTTCCGGTGGTCGCCGCGCGCGCTACCGGCAGCGAGAGCCTGGTCGAGGACGGCATTACCGGCCGTCTGATCCGGCCGGGCGCGATCGAGGCTTTTGCCGAGGCCCTGCGCATCTATTGCGAGGATGTCGCGCTCCGCGAGGCCGCTGGCCGGGCCGGCCGCAAGGCAAGCGAGCGTTACGCCTGGGATCGCGTCAACCAGGTGCTCGTCGATGCCTATCTGCGCATCATCCGCCAGCGCCGGGGAAGCGGGAACCGGCCGCCGCGCCATCGCCCCTTCTGACAGCCGTCGCTCGGCGCCGGGCCTCCTCCGCGGCCAGCCGCCACGCCCAGCAGACGCCGGCTGCCGCCAGCGGCAGCGCCGTTATGAAGATCCAGAGCGCAGCCGCGCTGCTGCTCGCCAGCGTGAGCCCTTCGCGGAAGCCGGCCAGGTTGGCGGTCACACCCGCAATGGCCGCGCCGATCGCTCCCCCCGTCTCGCGCGAGGCGATCAGGGCCGAGCTGCCGATCACGCGGTCTTCCTGGGCAAGCACGGCGAGCAGGCGGCGGTTCATCAGACTGGAGGAGAATCCGAATCCGGCTCCCATCATCGCGGCCGACGCGACGATCCATGCCAGCGGCATGGCGCGCATGCCCAGGGCGAGCCCCACGAGACCGCCGAGAATGAGGAGTGTGCCCAGCCGGATCCAGCGGCCCCCCGCCGCCTCCCCCACTCCGGCGACGGCAAAGGCGGCCATCGTCCACGCCATTGCGTGGGCGCCGATCACATAGCCCGCCCATAACGGCGTCAGCCCTCGCATCGTCTGGAGAATGGCGGGTCCGTAGATCATGAAGCCGATCGGCGTCGCGGTGAGCGCGAACAGCGCGGCATAGCCGGCGCCCGTCGGCGAGCGGATGTCGCCCGATCCCGCGGGCAGCAGCCGGATCCGGGCGCGCCCGTCCATGCGGACCATGGCGATCAGCAGCAGCAGGCCGACGCCGGTGAGGATCAGCGCCGCCGCAGGCCGGTCGCTCGCGTCCGCCAGCCCCACCGCCCCCATCGCGAGCGCGAGTAGGCCGAGCTGCCGCCAGGGAATGCCCGGCGGCTCGGCGGTTCCGGGCGCGTCGCGCAGCAGCAGCGGAGCGATCGAAGTGAACAGGAGGGCCTGGCCGGCGAACAGCCAGAATATCCCACGCCAGGCGCCGGCCTCGGCGAAGAGCCCGCCGATCAGCGGCCCGATCACGGTCGCAATGCCCCATATGCCCGCCACCGCGGCAAATACCCGCGCCAGATGGCGTTCCGGGAAGAGCAGCGCGATCGCGACCATCGCGAAGCCGGAGATCCATCCGCTGCCGAGTCCCTGCAGGATGCGGCCGAACAGGAACGGCGCCATATCCGCCGCGGTGGCGCTGAGCACGCATCCGGCGGTGAAGACGAGCCCTGCAAGGCTCGTGGCGAGGCGCAGGCCGACCAGTTCGGCGATGCGGCCGGCGCTGGCGCCGGCGAGGATCGCTCCGACGAGGAAACCGGCGACCGCCCAGCTGAAATAGGCATAGCCGCCGAGATCGCGGCCGACGCTGGGCATGATCGTGGCGGTCACCAGATTGTCGGCGGCGTTGAGCCACACCCCCAGGCAAATCAGCGCGAAGCGCGGCAGCCGCCCCTCGTCCAAGAGATCGGACCAACCCGACCGCGCCTCCCGGGCCTGCTCCATCGCCTTCTCCTTCGCGAGATCCGACTAAGGCCGCTTGCCGGGGAATTCAAATCGCCCTTCCCGCCTGTTCGCCCGCTCCGCGAGCGCCGAAGGCATTGCCATGGAACCGGCGTTCGGAACGGCCGTTCCTTCTTCATAGCTGCTTTTGACGGAAACGATGAAATGCCGCTGATATTCGAAAGAAGATTCGTCGCACCGATCGACGAGCCCGGAGAAGTTCCGCTCTGGCTCGGGCCGTTTATTCTTGCGTCGACAATCCTTTTTCTGCTGGTGGCCGGCTGCCTCACGATCGGCTGATCGGCCCATTCTCTCTCTCCGATGCCCTTGCGGGGGGCATGGCGCGGATGGCGAGCCGCTTCCTGGAGCGAGAACCCGTAACATTGCCGCGCTGTGGCCGATTGGTTAGCCTGCCTTCCGGCGGGCGATGGCAGCCGGCGTTGGGGAAGGAAGCGAGAGATGGAAATCGGTCGGCTCGGCGTGTGGTCGTTCATCGATGCGTTGAGCGCGCCGGAGACCGCCGCGTTCGCGAGGCGCCTCGAAGAATGGGGTTATTCCGCGCTCTGGATACCGGAAGCCGTCGGCCGTAACGCGCTGGTCTCCTCCTGCTGGCTGCTCGCAAACACGCGGCGGTTGATCGTGGCCACGGGAATAGCGAACATCTACGCCCGCGATCCGATGGCGATGGCCGCCGCCCAGCTCAGCCTTGCCGAACAATCCGGCGGCCGCTTCCTGCTCGGTCTCGGCGTATCGCATGCGCCGCTCGTCGAAGGCGTGCGCGGCCACGCCTACAGCAGGCGGCCGGTGGCTACGATGCGCGAATATCTGGCGGCCATGCGCAAGCTGGTCTATGCCGCGCCGCAGCCGACGGAAGCGCCAAAGACGGTGCTCGCCGCGCTGGGCCCGAAGATGATCGCGCTCGGCGCCAGCGACGCCGATGGCATCCACCCCTATAATGTGACACCCCGGCATACCGCCGAGGCGCGCGCGCTGCTCGGCCCCGAAAAATGGCTGTGCGTCGAACAGGCGGTGATCCTGGAAACCGATCCCGACCGGGCGCGCTCAGTGGCCCGGTCGATGCTGCGCACCTATTTGCCGCTCGAAAATTATCGCAACAGCTGGCTGCGCGAAGGCTTCACCGAGGAGGATCTTGCCGGCGAGGGATCGGACCGCTTCATCGATGCCGTCATCGCCTGGGGCGACGAGGCGGCGTTGCGCGCTCGGATCCAGGCCCACTGGGACGCCGGCGCCGACCATGTCTGCATCCAGGCGCTTAATCCCGATGGTTCGCAGCTACCCGACGAGACGGCGCTCGCCCGCCTTGCGCCTCACGGTCACTGATCCGCGGCGGCGCCGCTTTCAGCCCCGCGAAGCGCTCGGTTCGGCGCGAAGGGGATCGGCAGATGCACGAATCCCGCTAGGCTTGGCGGGCCATGCTGGCGGAGGATGGCGAAAGGAGCGACATGATCGAGCTCAGAACGCTGTCCGGAGAAATAGTCTCGATCGATCCCGACATGATCGAGTCCGTGAGGCCGGATCACGGCACCGTGGTGGTGCGCCTGGTCAACGGATCGCGCCGCCTCGTCCGCGGTCCTTATAGCAGCGTGCTGGAACGCTTGGCGGCGCGCTGATCCCCCCTCGGAAGCGCTGCCGCGCGCCGGTTTCGCGTGGGGTAGGATAGCGCACGATCCGCCCCTTCCCCGCCCGTCCCGTGTCTCGCCATGGCACAGGATGGTTTCCGCACTGGCGCCGCGTCCCGATTGAGGTAAATAGACCATAAACCATTTCGAGGGCGCTATGGCGGCGAGACGCTGGATGTGGAGGCTGGGCGGCAAGGCCCTGTTGTTGTGCGCATCGATCGCCGTCGCCGTGCAGGTCAGCGGGCTTCCCGTGCGCAATGCCGAGCAGGCGGCGCCCCGCGTCGGCCATGCCGCGCCGTCGTCGCCCCGCCCTGCGGCACGGCAGGCGACGCTTTCCGCTCCGGCTCCGGTACGCCAGCCCGAGCAGGCGGCCTATGTGGTCAAGCGGGTGCTGAAGATCGAGGGTCCGTTCCGCCACGGCGATTATGTGTGGGACGACGCGGGCGTGCCGCCGGGTCCGGTCGTTATCACCGTCGACATCGCGGCGCAGACCTTGTCGGTCTTCCGCGCCGGCTACGAGATTGGCGCGGCGGTGATCCTCTATGGCGGAGACGAGAAGCCGACCCCGCTCGGGATTTTCCCGATCACCCAGAAGGACGCCGATCACCACAGCAACCTTTACGATGCGCCGATGCCCTATATGCTGCGCCTGACCAACGACGGCGTGTCGATCCATGGCACCAGCGTCAACTATGGTTTCGCGACCCACGGCTGCATCGGCGTTCCGACGCCCTTCGCGAAGCGGCTCTACGATCAGGTCAAGCTGGGGGACAAGGTGATCATCACCAATGGCGAGATGCTCTCCCAGGGAGACGCGATCACCGCCATCTAGCACCCGCCCGTCAGTGGTCGGCTTCGGCCATCTCGACGGCGAACAGCGTGACGTCGGCATATTTCTCAGCGGAAGCATCGAAATCGCTGCTGAGCGCGAAGGCGGCCTCGCAGAGGCCCGACACCGCAAGGCCGGCCAGCTTGAACGTGCCGAGCTTGCGCTCGCGCGGCGGGCGGCCGTCACGCTCCACCGTCACCGCGTCGAGAAACAGCTCGCCATGGCGTGTATAGAGGATGTGCGGCGCCAGTTTCACCGTCATCCGGTTGTACGTCGCCTCGATGCAGCTGTGCAGCGCGATCGCCTGGAGGATGGTCCTGTTCTTGTCCATGGCCCTGGATTGGCCAGCCTCGCGGTCAATGTCCAGTGTTTTTGCTGCACCGCAGCGAAGCCGAGTCGCCCAAGAACGCCCGCCGCCACTGGCATGAAGCAAAATTCACTGGCGCTTGCCTCGAACGCGCGAAAGGGCCAGCATTCCCCGCTTCCCCTTCGCCGGACATGCCTTGACGCGCCTCGCCCCCGCCCTCTCCGGCCGCCGGACCGCAGCGGCAACAGGGCTGTTGCTGATCGCCGGCATGGCCGTTCAGCTGGCGGCCTTCTGGCCCGGCATCATGGTCTGGGATGCGATCCGCCAATATGGCCAGGCACTGTCCGGCCGCTACGACGATTGGCATCCTCCGGCGATGAGCTGGCTATGGCGGCAGCTCATGCCGCTCGGCGCCGGTCCCGCGCCGATGCTGCTCCTGCAGCTGCTGCTCTACTGGACGGGCTTTGCCTTGCTGGCCGCCGCCGCCCTGCGCCGTGGACAGCCGCACACCGCGCTTGCGACTGGTCTCTGCGCCTTCCTCCCGATCCCGTTCGTGCTGGTCGGCACCGTGCTGAAGGACAGTCTGATGGCGGGCGCGCTGCTCTGTGCAGCCGGCCTCATCGGCATGAGGAGGCAGGACGACAGGTGGCTGGGCTGCGCGGCGGCGGCGTTGATCATGGCGGCGGCGACATTGCGCTTCAACGCCGTTGCGGCCTGTCTGCCGCTGCTCGTCGCCACGCTCCCAGCATCGTGGAAAAACCGACCCCGGCGCCTCGCCGCATCCGTGGCCGCTTGCTTCGCTCTTCTGGCGCTCGCCATGCCCGCCGCCAACCGGCTGCTCCGCGCGGAGCCGAGCGGCGTCCAGCTCTCGCTCGTCATCTACGATCTCGGCGGCATCGGCCGCATGTCGGATGCGGACGCCTTTCCGCCGCTTCCCCTCGCCGATCCGATCGCGGTCAACAGAGGCTGTTACGATCCCGTGTCGTGGGACAGCTATTCCTGGTGGGTGGAAAGACCCTGCCCAGTCGGTTTCGCGATGCTGCGATCGGCGTTCGCCGCGCACGGCCTCTCCCCCTATCGGTGGTGGCTGGCGCAGATTCTCGTTCACCCCTTCGCCTATGTGACGCACCGACTCGTCCATTTCGATCGCAACACCCATTTTCTGGTCGACGATGATGGCGCCCTGCCCGGACTCTCGCTCCGCTCCGATCCCAATGACTGGGGATTTCGCCTATCCCCGAGCCGGCTTCGCGACACCATCGGCGCGATCGCGGCATGGAGCGGACATGTTCCGATCGGCTGGCCGATCTGGTGGATCGCCCTCGGTCTCGGCTGCCTTCCCCTGCTGCGGGTGCTCGATCGCGAGGATCCTGCCCGCCCGATGATGCATTCAGCGCTACTCTATGCCTTCAGCTATCTCCCGCTCAGCGTCGCGTCCGAGATCCGCTATCATCTCTGGACGATGACCGGCACCGCGATCGCCGTCGCCTCCGTCCTTTGCGCCCTTGCTTCCGGCGCGCCGTTATCGCGGCGCCGCTTGGCGGCGGCGTTTCTGTCGGTCACGGTCGTGACGCTGCTGTGCGTCGGCGCCCGCCTGCCGTCCTGATCACCGGCAGGGTGGCGGGTTTTCCACCATGTCCCATCCGCCACAATCCGGCGGCGTTGATTTCGCCTGCGCCATCGCCTGTTGGGATATCGTCTGCGAAGCGGAGAGGCGGCATGGGCAAGCTCGAAGGTAAGGTCGCGCTCGTCACCGGCGGAACGTCGGGGATCGGGCTCGAGACGGTGCGGCTCTTCGCCAGGGAAGGCGCGCGGCTCGCCGTCCATGGCCGCAATGCCGATGCGCTCGCGCAGATCGCTGCGGAGCTCGGCGCCGGTGCCCTCACCGTACGCGGCTCGATCGAGAATGGCGGCGACCGGCAGGCGTTGATCGATGCCGTCGCCACCCATTTTGGCGGGCTCGACATTCTGTTCGCGAATGCGGGCATCTTTCGCCCGGTGATGATCCCGGACATCGACGAGGCAGCCTTCGACGAGATGTTCGCGACCAACGTGAAGGGTGCTTTCTTCACGGTCCAGAAGGCGCTTCCGCTGCTCCGCCCCGGCGGCAGCGTGATCTTCAACACCTCCGCCATGATCCACATCGGCGTGCCAAGCAGCGGCATGTATGTCGCCACCAAGGCGGCCCTGCGCTCTCTCGTGCGGGTGCTCGCCAATGAGTGCAGCCATCTCGGCGTGCGGTTCAATACGGTGAGCCCGGGCTCGATCCTGACGCCGCTGCACAGTCACAGCAGCCTGGAAGGCGAGGCCCGTGAGCAGGTCGCCGGCGCGATCATGGCCGCGACGCCGCTGCGCCGTTTCGGCAATGCGGACGAGGTCGCGAAGGCCGTCCTGTTCCTCGCTTCCGATGACAGCTCCTACGTCCAGGGCGAGGAGATCGTGGTCGCGGGCG